>Ga0193752_1001262_pt1 | contig 21382 bp, 22 predicted proteins | sample H1c1metaG_FD_144924 | JGI IMG/M metagenome (GOLD analysis project Ga0193752, IMG submission 144924) | Soil microbial communities from a riparian zone of the East river system, Colorado, United States - H1c1 | ecosystem: Environmental > Terrestrial > Soil > Riparian zone | place: USA: East River...
ACCTCGGCGAAGGCTTGATCACCGATCGAGAAATCGTCGCCACGTACGCTCGCTCCATCTCCGTGTACTCCCGACTTCGTTGCACTGAGCTTGGATGCGATGCCGCGGCGCGTCATTTGACGTGCCGCCGTGCGCGAGCTCACCTCATCAGTGAGAGACCTATCAACGGAAATTGTTCACGTTGGCGACAACGACTGCGATGCCGCCAAGCCAGAGCGCGAGGTTCGCTGCGCTATAGAGAATCACGAACGGGATCGCGCTCTTGAATCCAGCGAACGCGCGCACATAGCTGCGACCCACGAAGTAGAGGTAGAACGGCGTGGCAAATGGCAGGCACAGGCCCACCCAAAACAAGTCTGCCCCGACCTCCGCGGCCCAGTCCGGGTTGTTGCTGGCGTTCTTCGACACCAGCAACAAGATTAGGCAGATCAGATTGCTCAGGAGCCCAGGAATGAGCGCGAGCAGATGCCATCGCCACCGAATACCGTTCGACATCAAACGGGCTTCAGCCTCTGCGGCTCCCGGACTTCGTGCGACGCTGCGAACCGGAAGCTGCCTTGGCTTTGTTCGTACGTGCGGTTCGACTCCGCTGCGCCGCCGCTCGACGTGCCTTGGCAAGTGTTCGTAGCTCGCCAGCAGTGCGCCGCGCCACCGTGGTTGCTCGCTTGACCGTCACCTGGAACGCTCGCCGCAACTCAGCCCCGAGTGCGAGTTGGGGCTCGTTCGCTGCGCGCTTGAGCCACTCATGTTTCTTTTTGGCCGAGAGCGTCGCGAGCCATCGACGAAACGAGGCGTCTTCCTTGCTCGCGGTACCGCTGGTCTCAGCAGCGGCCCCGACCAGATCGACGTCGATGCGTAGGAACTCGATCATCGCCTGCTGCGCTGCGGTCAGTTCACTGAGGCCCGCGGGCACCGGTGGCTCCATCGCATCATCGTCCACTTCGTGCCCGCCAACCGCGATCAGCCACGCGAGATACGCCGGACGCAGGTCGCCCCGAATCAGTTCTGCGTGGAGCGGCGCCAACTCGGCCAACGAGATCCGACTCGTCTTGTGGTTGTACGCAGATTCCCCGTCCTCGGCGTCAGTGAAGATATCGAGCACTACGTATTCGCCAGCGCGTGCGAGACGCGGACCATATCGGGCGACGAAGTATGGATCCAGATCCTTCACGTTCACACGCGCCTTCGGCAGACGGAGCATGAGCCGATGCGTTCCCCAGCTCGTGAAGTGCAGATGTGCATCGAAGTAGCGAGCCAACAGCTTCGCCGGATCGGCAGCCAGGTCGCCCCAGTTGTACTCATTCCAGAAGCGGGTCGCAGAGATCTCCGCGCGCGTCGAGATCGCGCGCAGCGCGGTCATCTGTCTCGCCGAGAGCGGGCGATCGAGCGCAACGAACTCGTAGCGCTGGTACTCGCTCATCGATCAGTGCGCTCCATCTCCGAACCGTTCTCCGGGCAAGTTCCAACACATCTCTGCCATCATCAAGACCTCTCCGAGCATCGCGATGTCGTGCGGAGCGTCTGGATCGAGCTGCAGTAGCGGTGCGGCAAATTCTAGGATCATCTCCGAGACCTTGCCTGGTTCCAAGCTCGCGTTCCTCGTCTCGAGGTCGACTTTGTGGAGCCCATCCATCTCTTGCCCTGCATTTGATCGGCGTAACATACGGACGGTGAGGGTGACTAGAAGGTCACCGACCTGAGGCCCACGCATGCCGAACCTAAACGAGCTCGCCACCATCCTCGGCGAAGGCTTGATCACCGATCGAGAAATCGTCGCCGCATACGCCCGCGACCGCACGGCATGGTCCGACCCGGGCGAACCGCTCGCGCTGGCCAGACCGACATCCACCACCGAAGTGCAAGCGATCGCCCGCTGGTCCACGCACCACCGAGTGCCTCTCGTCCCCCGCGGCGCTGGCAGCGGCATCTCGGGCGGCGCCACTGCAAGCGATGGCGCGCTGATCGTCAGCTTCGAACGCATGCAGCAAATCATCGAGATCGACCCGCTCGCGATGCTCGCACGCGTACAGCCTGGCCTCATGAACGCAGCGCTGAAGTCCGCCGTCGAGCCGCACGGTCTTTGGTACCCGCCCGACCCGTCGAGCTTCGAGATCTCATCGATCGGCGGCAACGTTGCGACGAACGCCGGCGGATTATGCTGCGTGAAGTACGGCGTGACCGCCGACTACGTGCTCGGTCTCGAGGCAGTCCTCGCCGACGGCACCGTAGTGCGCAGCGGCGGCAAGAGCCGCAAGGATGTTGCAGGCTATGACCTCACGCGTTTGTTGGTCGGATCGGAGGGCACGCTCGCACTGATCACCGAGATCACCGTGCGTCTGCGACGCCGGCCACCGCCGGCACGTACGTTAGTCGCGATGTTCGACACGTTGGAGGCGTCGGGCGAGGCTGTCAGCGCGATCGTGCGCTCGGTGGACGCGTCGCTACTCGAGATCATGGATCGCGCCGCATTGCGGGCAGTCGAGAATCACGCGCGGCTCGAGCTCGACACCGACGCAGCTGCGATGCTGATCGCGCAGAGCGACGCAGCCGACGGCGGCGAGCTACGGCGCATCGTCGAGGCGTGCGAGGCGGCTGGCGGACACGGGATCGCCGTGGCCGAGAATGAGACCGAGAGCCGGCTCCTCCTCACCGCGCGCAGGCTCGCGTACCCGGCGGTCGAGAAGCTGGGTGACGTGCTCGTCGACGACGTCGCCGTGCCTATCTCCAAGCTCGCAGAGATGTTCGCGCGCATAGAGCGCATCGCCGCACAGTCGGGCGCGCACGTCGTCACCGTTGCGCACGCGGGTGACGGAAACCTGCATCCGCTGGTGGTCTTCGACCGCAACGATCCACGCGACCAGGCGCGCGCGCTGGCGGTGTTCGAGGAGGTGATGCGAGAAGCGCTCGCCCTCGGAGGGACCATCACAGGCGAACACGGTGTGGGCACGCTGAAGCGCGCCTACTTGCCGAAGCAGCTCGGCGAGGATGCGCTGGCGTTGCAGCGCCGCATCAAGCTGGCGTTTGATCCGCTCGGGTTGCTGAACCCGGGGAAGGTCCTCTGACAACCGGTCGGGGTTGAAAGCAGGAATACCTAGTCACGAATCGGCTCACGCCGGGCCAGACGATCTCGAGCATCACCAAGGCGGCGCGACGCTTGGACAGCTACCTACGCTGACAAGTGCCGTCGAAGTCGCAACCACTCCGTAGCGCTTCTCAACGCAGAGGCGGAACCTTGAGCTTTACCCCGTGCTCGAGTTCCCAGCGACGCGTGACCAACAGAAACGCGAGCATGCGCGCCACTATGTCGGAGCCGAGCACAGCCACGAACATCGGTGCGACAACCATCGCAACAAAAGATGCCATGAATTTCCGCGAGCCACGACTAACAGTGAGATCAACGTCACCATCATGACTATCGCAGTGACGGGCAGGAACCGACTCGAACTGTCGACTGCGACTCTGACGACCGTATTATCGTGCGGGTACAGCACTACGCCCGGAGACTGTTCGAGCGGCAGCGACCATTCACGTCGCAACGACGCATGTGTTCTCCAAGCGACCAGCGCAATGATGGCAGCACTGCTCGAACCGGTGACCGAACCGATCAGCTCGCGCCGCTGAACTACCACCAGAAACGATATCGGCACGACGATGCCCATCGTGTAGAGCATCAAGAACGCGAGTAAAAACATCGCTAGCGCTTGGATTGCTCGGAGATTGCGAATCCAGCGACTCGCGAATCCCACGGCGGTAGAGGCAAGGGCTGCGATCAAGCTGGCGCGCACGAAGGGCCGGTACGCGCCGTAGATGAACAGGCTGTGGATCAAGAAGACGCCGGGAAAGAGCCAGACTGCCTGCTTGCGAAGGTGATCGTCGGGTCGCCCGCGCGCGGGTTTTTTCGCTTGATCATGGGTGTTCTGCTCAACGACCGAGCAGGTCGCTGACGACTTCTTTCGCATGCTCATTGAGACCAAACGCGTTGAAGCGAGTCTATCCGGCGATACCAGCGGCCAGACTGACAAAGATCGAGGACGGGGGCGCCGACGGTCACGCCCGATCCATTACGACGGGCACGCCGACACGGAGCGCAGCTCCTGCGAGCAGGCCTGTGCCAAGGCCGGCCAGATTGCACCCGCAAAAGTACTTGTCGTCGGTAGGTGAACGATTTCGTGCATGCGATGCGCGCATAAGTTGGCGTTTTAGATCACGCAACGACGCAACTCGTGTGCGACTCGGTCGAGACTCAAGTTGAGCAGCCGTGAGGACTCATGCTATCGGCGCGATTGCATTCGCATGCGGGTACGGGAGGGGACATGCGCACGAGTATTGGTCAGTCGGTGGGGCGGGGCGGCAGGAACCTAAAGGGCGATGTCGACACGGTACTGCATTTGATGAACATGCATCGGCGCCGAACGGGGCGGGTACCGCTCCGGCCGCGGGAGAAGGTCGACACCGAGTTCATCGAGGCGATCGAGGAATACCAGAGGAACTCGCTACGCCAACGGCCGACGGGGAAAATCGAAGCGGCGGGAACGGATATGGCGTGTCTGCGCCTGCCGCTCGGGAGTTACACCGCGATCGAGTACACAGACCCGCCATGGCTAAAAGTCGCGTGTGACGAGAAGCGAAAGGGCGTGAAGGAGGGGCGGGGGTTGGCGAACAACAACGTCGATGTGCTGAAGTATTTGTCGACGGCGCCAGGGTTGGGAGCGATCAAGTACAAGGGAAAGGAGGCGAACCCAGTGGGGTTGATGATGAACCAGGTGGACGAGACAGCGTGGTGCGCGTGTTTCGTGCAATGGTGTTTGTTGCAAGCGGGCAAGTCGGGGGGAAGGGGCCCGAGAGCCGAGGCGTGGACGCGGTATGGAGCGGGCATCGGGGTCCCGCGGGTGGGTTGTGTGACAGTAATTTATCGACCCCCGTTCTCCGACTCATCGAGCGGTTGGCACGTCGGCTTCTATGTTGGCGGCCCGCCGGACGCTCCAGTTCTACTCGGCGGCAATCAGGGCAATTCCGTTTGCGTCAGTCAGTACTACGACTTGAATGATGTCCGTTTTCGATGGCCCTCTCCATGATGCAACGCGCGTTTTTGGTTTGCATCATCGCGTCGTTCGCGCAACTTGCTGCGTGCTCAACAAAGAGCGACGCGGTGGCATCTGATTCAACGGCGAAATCGGCTCCAGCTAGCTACGCTTCTCCCCAGTTGACCCATTTTTCGGAGAACTCCAAACCCGAGCCCGATGCAGCGCAGCCCATGGCTGCATCTGCTGTGCCCGCCGATATGGCGCTCGTGTCTGGAACCGAATTCTTCATGGGGATCGACGCGCAAAGCAATGAGTGGGAACACGGCCATCTCACGCGAGTAAAAACGTTTGCGATCGATCGGCTTGAGGTTAGCGTGGCTCAGTATCTCGAGTGTCAGCGTGAAGAGAAGTGTGACGGTGAGCTCCACCCGGGTCGAGGCTGCAATGCGGTCGGCAAGCCGGTGCGACTCAATCATCCGATGAATTGTGTCCTCTATCGAGAGGCCGATAGTTACTGTCGGGCCCATGGAAAACGACTGCCGACATCGAGCGAATGGGAGCTCGCCGCTCGCGGAACTGACCGCCGGCCATATCCATGGGGATCGGCGCTGCCAGGCGAGCAGGTTTGCTGGCAGGGTCGCAAAGGCAAACTTCATAGCCGGACGTGCCCAGTCGGCAGCTTTCCGCAGGGTGCGAGCCCTTACGGCGTTCTCGACATGTCCGGCAACGTTGCGGAGCTGACATCCACAGTATTGGAAGGGGCGTTTCCGCCCCCAATCTATGCAGTGCGAGGTGGCGACTACCAGTTCGATCCGGTGGAAGACCCCGAGTGGTCCATTCGACGCATCGACTTTTCAGCGAGTGCAAGCGGCAATCCGCTCGATCCGCAGCCGAACGTCGGCTTTCGATGCGCAGCGGACGTAGTCGGAAAGTGATACACGAGCTGACAACCTACGATGCTCTGGTTAAGCAGCGCCCGGACAAAGGCTCGGTGTCGTGTTGAGAGCAAGAAGACTCACGATCAGCATGGTTGCAGTGTGTGCAGTGATCGCGGTGAGCGTCTCGTCCTGGGCGCAGCCAGCAAAACATACACATCGCTTGTGTGACAAGCAGGAGGAGCAGTTCTTTAGCTGTCAGACATCGCGCAGCAAATCGATCGCGCTCTGTGGCGGGAGCGATGGCATCGTTCAGTACCGCTATGGAACACGAGGCAAGATCGAGCTCCGATATCCCACCAAGCCGGAGGATTCGCTGCAATATGCAAGCTACATGCGGTTTCAGGCAGAGAGCTACGAGATCTCGTTCAGCGATTCGGGAGCAAAGTACTTCGTGTTCGAGTACGCGGAGGACAACGTGCATTCCGCGGGGGTACGCGTCGTAAAAACCAGGGTGAGGAGGTCGTCATTGAGTGCGTCGGCAACATTTTTAGTCGGCCGAGCAAGCTGGAGTCGCGTCTCCCGTGCGACCAAGACAATGCGCTCAATCTAGACAGGTGTCGCAATCTCCGAGGTGAAATGCATCCTGGTAGCGGAGCATCCTGGTGTGTGCAGATCGAAGGCTTGACGCAGAGGCTGCGTGACCAACGAAGCTCGTGACGAGACAGCACTTCCAGTATGAGAAGCTCTTGAAACTCAAGCTTTCATTCGGTCGCTCCCTAAGCGTAGTTCCTTGCGTCATCGTCGAGACCATCTGTTGTGCGAGTTGCTCTCGTACATCGACTTCATACGATCGGTTGTGTCGCATTTATGAGGGATTCGATGGGAAGCCAAACACATCAGAGATAGCGGTTGAGATCAGTAATACGGTGGGACAGACGTTGCCGGACATTTATGCCGACTATCATGTCGTTCTGAGCACTGTCTCGAACGAGCGTTACGAAATGTTTCGTATGCTGGCTCGTGAACGGGCGAACCAGAACGACTGGGTTTGCGATGCCATTCGCAGGAGGTACCCACCGGACGCGCCGCCGTGAGGCTCGCGAATCGCATCACGCGAGCTGAGCGTCCTGGTCTTTGTCTGAACGAACGTGCTTCTCTCCGCCGTTGTCGTGCTAGGCGTGTCGCCGCAACCGACCATGTCTACGTATCGCATGATCCCACCCGGGCAGTTGAGGTTTGCACAGCTGGCGGCACTACTGGCCGTAGCGTGTTCACCTGCAATCGTCGCGGCGGGTGCAGGTGAGGCGCGCCCGACTGAGATGCGATCAAGCTGCACGGGGAATTGCGTTCCCACACTCGTGGAACTCGCGGAATGGCAAAGTCGTGGCGCTGTGGGCGGCCGAGAACGGAAGGCTGTGGGCGCAATCGATCGACCCAGCCATCGGCGCGATGTTGGGCGCGGCAGCTGAGCTCGGACAACTCGCGACCGGAACGGGGTCGCTCGATCGGCAGCCGATCGCAGTTCCACTATCGGATGGAGACTTGGCGCTCGTCGGGTTACTCGCGAACGGACGCGTGACCTTTGCGCGCGGCTCGGCGGCGCCGGCGCGCCGCGTCACGCCCAAGGTTGTCGTTCCTGCGACCCCAGAAGATGTGCTTGGACTTGCTGCGGCGGAGAGTCGCGGGGGAACGACCGTCGTCGTCTTGCGTGCGCCGGCCGATTACGGTTCGACTACACGCAAGCCGCCGGCGTGGATGAACGTTGAGCTTCACGCGTTGGGGCCAACCGGCGCAACGCTTCAACCGCCGCTGCGCTGGAAGACGGATTCTGGGTTTCGACCGAGGGTCGCGAGCTGCGGCGATCAGAGATATGTCGTTTGGGAATCGGCGAACAAGTTGGTCGTCACTTCGGTTGCGGCTGACGGGAAGCGTTCGGACCAGCGCGTTCTGGCGGGGCGCAACAGCTTCGGTTGGCCTGGGCCGATCGTCTGTCAGGACGACGCTGCGATCCTAGTCACTGGTTGGCACCGAGGTGTGTTGTCTTCCGAGAACCTTCGCGAGCTGTCGATTGCGCAAGTCACGCCATCATCCGCCAAGCTGCAGTGGAAAACGTTGAAAGTCCCTGCGCCACCACAGGATGTACTCGTGAACGCGGGAAGGTTGGCTGCGAATCTCAAAGGCGGCCAGCTCTTCGTTTCCATCGCGCGCGAACAGTATGGTCAGTTTGTCGCTCTGGATCTCCGCACTCAGAAGCTCCGCACATTGTCGCTTCTGACGCCCGCACATCAAACACAATGCATCGCGGTCGCCGACGGCGGCCGAGCTGTTTGTGCCGCGTCCGAGCCAGTTGCGGCGAACCCGCCTTGCGCGAACTCCCCCGCACGCGTCCTTTTGTCATTCGTCGGCAACACCGTCGCTGCGGCTCCGCGAGCCAAGTACGAGTTCTGGACGCTTGGAGCGATTCCGGATCCGGATGTGCCGAGCCAGTCGGAGTTGACGAGCCGACGCGGACGTTTGCGCTGCGGCGAGCCGGGCTGGAACGAGATTCGTGAGGCTCTCGCAGCCTGGTGTCGGAGTGACGTGACCGACGTCCACGCGGGCGCCGAGCCGGCGTACTGCTCGCCCGACGCGAGCAACTCGCTTTCGTATCAAGCGTCGCGCTGCACGGACGTGCCCTCGACCTGCCCGGTGTCGAAGTACGCGCTAGTTCCGAGCGTGGACCGAGCCGCGTTCGAGAAAGGGGAGCGCATCGAGTTGTCATACCTCAACTGTTCGATCTTCCTGAAACGAGATGCAGGAAAGCTCAAGGTAGTGGATCGCGAGTGCACCGGCGAATAGACGCAGCTGGTGTGAACGTGCATCGCGAGAGATGGCATCGACTTACCGTTCCTCTTCGTCATGCTCTGGCTGCCTGGTCAGGGTGCCGGCGTTACCGTAAACATGTGTCTAACGATTGGATGGATGGGAAGCGCTATCTCGGTGTACCGCATGGTGTCCGAGATCCGCCAGAGTATGGGGTGGTACGCTCTCGGTATCGGCGCGCTCTCAGCTGCCATGGGCATTCACTGGTTCATGATCATCCGTGGCCACCGCGCTGCGCGGATCCTCATGTACTTGCAGGCCGTCGCAACGCTTTCGATCGGGGCGATGGTGACAGCCGCCGGCTTCATTCGAAGTGACATTGTCGCGGCTGGTTTGGCAGGTGTCGGGACGTTCTTCGCACTTGCGGCCATGCGATTAGTCGCGGGCCCGAGCTACGCTATGTTTGCGGCGTTCTACCGAGCAAAGCGAGCATACGAGTCAGCGGATGAAGCGCCGTAGGAGTGCCGGACAATAACCTGTCGGCCGCTGTAAGCAGTTCGAGGCCGTGAATGAGGGGAGCAGTGAACGCTTCCGAATCAAGTATCTGTTTCGGAGCGTCGCGCCGCAGGTCACTGGGTCGCGAGCAACGACGATCAGAACAAGTCGCCGCGCCATAGTCGCCGTGCGAACTCAATCGCGGGCAGAACCCAAATACCGTCCTCAGTCCGACGTGCCTTCGGCTCGAGGCTTACCACCCACTCGGTCGCGAGCCGCGGATGATCCTCGCGAAGACTGCGAAGCCCTTTGAGATCATCGCCAGTGACCTTGCGCGTTGCCTTCGCCTCGACCGCAGCCTCCGTGTCGTTCACGACAAAATCAACTTCGACTCCGCTCGTGAGCCTCCAATAACTCAGGGTTGCATCGCGTTCACGGTAGCTGTTGTACGCGACGAGCTCGTGATGCACCCAGTTCTCGAATGCTTTGCCGAAGAGCGCCCCGCCTGGCTCGAGCTGGTGCCGGCGCCCTAGCGCATTCACCACTCCCACATCGGCAAAGTAAAACTTGGGCGCCTGAATGATCCGCCGCTTGGGACGCTTGGTGTACGCGGGCAGCCAGCGGCCAAGTAATGTATCCACGAGGATTTCGAAATAGCTCTGAGCAGTATGCGACGAGACGCCGCATTCGCGTGCGACAGTCGAGTGATTCACGATCTCCGCATCGGATAGAGCAGCGACATTCAAGAATCGAGAGAACGCCGGGAGATTGCGGACGACACTTTCGGCTGCGATCTCCTCCTTGAGATAGTCGGAGACGTAGGCTTGAAGGAGACGTTGCGGCCGCTCGGCTTGGTAGATCCGCGGAAGATAACCATGGTTAACCAAGCGCGTGAGATCAAGGTCGGTGCCGAGCTCCGCCGACGTGAGGCCGAAGAGCTCGTAGCGAACAGCGCGGCCGCCGAGCAAGTTCGCGTGGCCTCTGCGGACCTTACGAGCACTCGAGCCGCACAGAGCAAAGCTGACCGCGCGATTCTCGAGGAGCCAGTGGACTTCATCGAGCAGCGCTGGGATTTTCTGAACCTCGTCGACGACGACACGACGCACCGTGGGTGCTGCCTCCAGCTCGCCGCGAAGCAGCTCCGGCTCGGTCAAGTAGCGGCGATACTCGTCAGCTTTGAGTAAATCGATCCACAAAGCATCGGGATAGGAATCACGCAGCAAAGTAGTCTTGCCAGTCTGCCGAGGCCCCCACAGAAAGAACGTCTCGCTGTTTGTGGCTGGCAGCTTCAACGAACGCTTGAACATCTACTTCAAATTATCATGAATATTTGAAGTGGGCCAGCATTGTCGCATAGGGGACTACACCGCGCGGTCGGCGGCCCGACCGGCATGGGGAGAAGTTCTGACTCGGCTACGACGCGCGGCTGTTCTGGTTCGCAGCACGACTACTAGCCGAAAGCGTCTCCCGCACCTTGAGCGCCAACGCCACAGGCGTGATCGGTTTCTGAATGAAAGCAACACTCGAGTCGACGATGCCGTGCCTCACGATCGCATCGTCGGTATAGCCCGACATATAGAGGAGCTTCATGTCGAGCTGAGTCTTCATCAGACGCTCGGCCAACTCGCGTCCGCTCATGTGCGGCATTACGACATCGGTGAGCAGAAGATGGATCGGTCCGACGTGTTGTTCGACGACGAGGAGTGCATCGCCCCCGCTGTGAGCTTGCAGCACGTTGTAGCCGTACTTGCGGAGGATCGTACAAATCACGGCACGCACGCGAGCCTCGTCCTCCACGACCAAGATCGTTTCTGAGCCGCGTAACGTGCGGCGCTCCACCGGTGGCGTCAATTCCATCGCTACCGGCGCACCGTTCGCAATCGGAAAATAGATCTCGAAGGTGGTTCCTTTGCCGACCTCACTGGAAGTCCAAATCGTGGCACCGCTCTGCCGGACGATTCCGAACACGGTGGCCAGTCCGAGTCCTGTTCCTTTGCCCAACGCCTTGGTGGTGAAGAATGGCTCGAACACCCGCGCCAGCGTCGCGTCATCCATACCAATGCCATTGTCACTGATGGCGAGCATGATGTGGAGGCCAGGCGTCACGCCGATGTGCTGTGACGCATAGGCCTCGTCGAGAACGACCTCAGCCGTTTCGAACGTGAGCTTGCCGCCGCGTGGCATCGCATCACGCGCATTCACGGCCAAGTTCATGATGATCTGCTCAACCTGACCACGGTCCGCCCGAATCGCGCCGATCTGAGAGGTGAGTAAGACGAGCTCCACGTCCTCGCCGATCACGCGCTGTAACATCGCCTCCATCGCCGTGAACACCTCGTTCAGATCGAGAGTGTTGAGCTGCAACGCCTGCTGGCGGCTGAACGCCAGCAGTTGCTGGGTCAACGCTGCAGCGCGCACGCCTGCTTCGGTGATGTCGGTGAGGGCCGCACGCATCGGATCTCCGATTTTGAGCTGGCCGGCTAGTAGCTCGCTGTAGCAGAGGATGATCGACAACAGATTGTTGAAGTCGTGAGCTATGCCTCCGGCAAGCATGCCCACCGCCTCCATCTTCTGCGACTGGCGGAGTTGGGTTTCTGTCTCGTGGAGTGTCTTCGCCGCACCCTTGCGCTCGATCGAGTGGCGAATCACGCGCTCCATGAGCTGTGGAGTGATTTGATCCTTCACCATGTAGTCCGCGGCACCAGCCTTCATCGCGCGCACGTCGATGTCGTGGTCACCCCGTCCTGTTAGGAGGATCATCGGTCCTCCGAAGCCGTCGACGATCGCCCTCTCAATGAGCGAGAGCCCTGTCTCCGCACCCAAGTGATAGTCGACCAGGCAGACGTCATACGGTGTACGGAGCGCCACCAGCGCCGCGTCGTAGCTTCGCACCCATGTCGCGTCGAATTTGCCACAGTCTCGATCGTTCAGGATTCGAGACGTGAGCAAGTAGTCTTCCTCGTCGTCTTCGACGAGCAGGATTCGAAGCCGTGCTTCGTCCATGTTAGCTGCCCTCAGTAGCCGCAGGAAGACTCACGACCTCGAACCAGTACTTGCCGAGCACGCTCATCACTTGCGCGAGCGCCGTGAGCGTCACCGGTTTTCGGATGAACGAGCTGCTTCCGAGGTCGTATGCGCGAGAGATATCCCGCTCGGCGCTCGATGTCGTCATCACTATGACCGGGATCCGCCGGAACAACGCGTGCGCTTTGATTTCCACCAACGCTTCGCGGCCGTCCATCTTCGGCATGTTGAAATCGAGTAGGATAATCCACGGCCTCGGAGCGATTGCGGGTGCCGCAAAGCGCCCACGATGGTGAAGATAGTCCAGTAGCTGTTCGCCGTCTTCGACCGCGTGCAGGTCGGCCGAGAGCTGACTCTTGACGACCGCCCGACGGATCATCTCCTGATCATCGGGATCATCGTCGGCGAGTAGGATGATGGGCCGAGCGCTATCGTCCATGGTCGCCGCCGCTCTTCTGCCTCAGGGGCAGCGTGACGATGAAAGTCGACCCTTGTCCCAGTCGGCTCGTGGCAGTGATCGTTCCCCCGTGTCGCTCGACAATCTTGCGGCAAATCGCCAGCCCGATGCCGGTTCCTTCGTATTGGCCTCGCCCGTGCAGTCGCTGGAAGATGGTAAACACTCGGTCGAGATACTTTTCGTCGAAACCAATGCCGTTGTCGGCTACGGATATTCTGCACGCCGCGCCAGATTGCACGCGGCCGTTCGCGTCGGGGCTGTCGATCATCTCGGCGCTCACACGAACGAGCGGCGTTTCGTCTTTGCGATGAAACTTCAGTGCATTGCCGATCAGGTTCTGCAGCAGCTGGCGCATTTGCACGGGGTCGCTGTCGACGACCGGTAGATCGAGAATTTCGACGCGTCCGTGGGTCTGCGCGAGCCGCACCTCGAGATCTGACAGTACTCCGCTCACGACCTCGTTGAGGTTGACCCGGATGAACGGCTTGGCCTGCGATGACAGCCTCGAGATCTCCAAGAGGTCTGCGACCAACGTCGTCATACGCGCCGCAGCATTGTCGATGCGATCGAGATAAGCGCGACCTTCGTCATTCAGCGTGGCCGCTTGCTCGTCTTTCAAGTAGCCGACGAACGACTGGATCTTGCGCAGAGGCTCCTGCAAGTCGTGAGAGGCGACCGAGGCAAACTCCTCCAACTCACGATTGTTTTGCATGAGCATGACGGTGGATGAGCGAAGCTGATCCTCCGTCCGCTTGCGCTGATCGATATCCGTGCAGGTACCAAACCATCTGACGATCGTCTTCTCGGGATTGTGAACCGGCAATGCGCGCGTCAGGTGCCAGCGGTACTCGCCATCTTTTCGCTTGAGGCGGGATTCGATCTCGTACGCGTCGCCGGACTTGATCGCCGAGAGCCAACGCTGAACGGATTCTTGATGGTCTTCCGGGTGAACCACGTCGATCCAGCTGACGTCGGCGCCTCTACCTTCGGGTCGGCCTGTGAACTCGTACCAGCGGCGATTGTAGTAGTCGAACTGGCCATCAGGCTGAGCGCCCCAAACAATTTGCGGCATGGCGTCGGCAAGCTCGCGAAATTGCCGCTCACCGTCGCGCAGCGACTGCTCGGTCAGCTTCCGCTGGGTAATATCCGTGTGAATACCCGCCCACTCGCGAATCGCTCCATCATCTGCGAACACCGGCACCGCTCGGACGGCGAAGTAGCGGTATGCACCATCGTGTCGACGCAAGCGATGCTCGTATTCGCACGGTCCGCGCGCGGCGACAGCGCCTTCCCAGACCTCGAGGTCTTTTGCGCGATCGTCGGGGTGGACTGCCTCATGCCAACCGCCTCGTTGGTATTGTTCGAGCGTCTGTCCCGTGTACGACGCCCAACTCGGCTGTTCGCCGACCATCTCCCCTTGCGGATCACTCGTCCAGATCACCTGCGCGATCGCCAACACCAGCGATTGATAGCGATCGAGATGCTCGCGCAACCCTTTTGCGGCGTCGCTGCTGCGTTCGATCGCCTCGCGCTCGAGTTGGGCAATACGTAGTTTGCCCAATGCAAACTCCATACTGGTGTTTTCGAGTGAACTCATCATGCCACCAATGACACCTCAATCGAGTGACTGGCCGGCGATACGAACTAACGGAACATAGGCCACAACAGTAACGTCATACGATATTCCGAGATCACGGGACTGTTGCACGTCCCGCGCAACCTAGCATGGTTTTCGTGGTCTCCTACGCGACGGGAGCAGTTGCGAATCGGACCAACGTTTCAGGCACGAGCATCTGGCTCACGACGACTGACATGGCAGGTCACACTGGAACCGCGGGGTGTGTGTGCCTAGACGCGGCGCAGCGAAGACCTACGCCAACGCACTCGTGATCCCATCAAACTCACGGCAGACCGAGGCTTCGATCTTCGAAGCAACTGCGCGGCCGGCCCTGCGAGTTCGGCTAGCCAGCGCATGGAGACGGCACGCGCGATTGAGTAGCGCCAGCTACGCGGCTGCGAGCCGTTCGAGAAGTTCGTCGACGACCAGCTCAGGGCCGGACGGCTCGACCATCGATCCCTCTACTGAAAATGCTCATTGACGAGTGCGCGTAGATGCAGGACGTCGAACGGCTTCTCGATATGCCGGTTCCGTGTCTCATCGAGAAAGCTTCGTGCTCGACTCGTGAATGCGCCGCCAGTCAGAAAAATCATCCGACCCGCTTGCTCGCGCGCGATTTCTGACAGCTCGGCATGGAGATCCATGCCAGTCATCTGGGGCATCATCAGGTCGCAGAGGATTACGTCGAACCGCTCGCCAGCGCCGATTCGCTCGAGTGCCTCGGTCGCGCTGCTGATCGCGACCACTTCGTGGTCCGGCGAGAGGCTACGTTGAACCACCTTCGCGATCATGGGCTCGTTGTCCACTACCAGAATTGTACCACGTCGCCGCGCCGTCGGAGTCTCGGCGACCTGGGGTATGCGTCGACGCATCTCAGCGCGGGCGGGCGGGAGCGTGATCCGAAACGCGGTGCCGTTGCCGACTTCGCTGATGATCTCGATCGATCCATTGAAGCCCGTCACGATGCGATGACAGATGGATAGACCAAGTCCGGTGCCAATCCCGGCCGGTTTGGTCGTAAAAAATGGAGTGAACAACTGACACACGATCTCCGGTGGCATGCCTGGCCCGGTATCGGCAATCTCGATGATCACATCACCTTTCGAATCCAACGAGGTCGTGATTCGGATCTCGTTGTCCTCGGCCCTGCCTTCGTCGATCGCCTGGACTGCATTGACGACGAGATTCAAGAACACTTGTCCGAGCCGAGATTCAGTAGCCTCGACGGGTGGGATTACTCCGTAGTTCTTCACGAGCTTCGCGCGGTGTCGAATCTCGTTCCAGACCATCCGAAGGCTCGACTCCATGACCCGTTGGACGTCGACCGGGCCCGGCGTGTCGTCCTCGCCGCGCGAGAAGATCTTCAAGTCGCGAACGATGTCACGAATGCGTTTGGTCGCTTCGCACGAGTCACGAATCTCTTCGGTCACTTCACCGAATTCGCGCGCGACTCCCAACTTTTCTCCAAGCTCGAGCACCTCTTGTTCCGCGAGCTCGAGGTTGGCCATGACGCACGCGAGGGGGTTGTTGATTTCATGCGCCACTCCGGCAGCGAGGATGCCGATTGAAGCCATGCGATCGCTGACCGTGAGTTGAGCCAAGAGCTTTTTCTGTTCGGTCACGTCGCGAATCGACGACAACGCACCAGCGAAGTTGCCATGCTCGTCGAGGATGGGTGTGCTCGCGATGCTGACTGACAGTTCCGCGCCGTCCTTACGGCGAAACGTGAGATCGTATGTTTCTGTCACTCCCTCGCTGCGCCTCTTCAGCGCAGGTTTAGCGATCCCATCCACTTGGCCGGTCGGGAGGAGCGACAAGGCGCTCTTGCCCAGCAATTCGTCCACCTCGTAGCCCAGCATCTTGGCGAGTCTTCGATTCAAGAAGATGATCGTTGTTGCGACGTCGACCTTCAAAATGCCATCGGTAGTCGACTCGACGATCTGTCGGTAGCGTTTCTCGCTCTCGACCAACTCCGCAGTGCGGGCGCTCACCTGGCCTTCGAGCATCAGGCCATGTTTGCGGTGGTGGTCGCTGTATGCCTTGAGGCGGAGCAGGTTTCGCACGCGTACTTGCAATTCGGCACGATCGACTGGCTTGCTGAGAAACTCTTCGGCTCCTGCATTCAACCCGAGCATCCTAGCCTTCCGGTGGTTCAGAGCCGTGACTAGGATGATCGGAATGTTCGTGGTGGCTGGGTCACTCTTGAGTTTGTGTACGACCTGGTATCCATCCATGCCCGGCATCATGACGTCGAGTAGGATGAGATCAGGCTGATGCTGCAGCGTCGCGGCGATCGCTTCTTCTCCACTCGCCGCCGTCAGCAGGACATAACCTTCCGGCGTGAGCATCACTTCCAGCAACTCTCGATTGACGCGTTCATCGTCCACGATGAGAACGCGCGCGGCGGCACTAGCGATGACGGGCTCCGAGTTCATGTCCGCGCCAGGTGTGCTTCGATCGTTGCTAGAAACACTTGATAGCGCAGCGGCTTGGAAATGTAGCCGTCGCAGCCCGCAGCAAGAAGTCGTGCTTCATCGCCTTTAACTGCCAGCGCGGTCAGAGCGAGCACTGGAATCGCACTCGTGTCAGCACTCTGTTTTAGGCGCGAAGTGGCTTCGAAACCATCCATGCCCGGAAGCTGGATATCCATCAAGATCAGGTCCGGGCGTTCGTCGCGGGCCAGCACTAACCCGGCCTCCGCATCGATTGCGGCGAGCACGGTATGGCCGGCTGATTCCAAGAGGAACACCTCGAACTTCATACTTAAAGGGTTGTCCTCGATGATCAGGATCCTGGCCATGTCAGCGGACCAAACTCGGTGCGATCGACGGGCTGCCGGACAGGAGCGGACTCTCCTCTGGCAGACGAAACGGTACCCACACCGTAAAGCATGAGCCCTCTCCGACTGCGCTCGCGACTGCAACCCCACCGCCATGCAACTCGGCGAGTAGCTTTACCATCGCTAAGCCGTGTCCGGTTCCTTCGAACTTTCTGGCTAGACCACTATCGATCTGACTGAAGTGCTCGAAGAGATACTGCAACTTGTCTGCCGAGATACCAATGCCGTTGTCAGTGACGCTGACTTGAAGAAACTCGGCGAACTCTTCGTTCAACCCAGCGGCAGGCAACAAGCTTCGGGCCGTCCACGGTCCGAGCGCGAAACCACACTCGACTCGCGGAACGCGGCGCACCTGTAACGTTACGTGGCCGCCTTCCCCGGTAAACTTCACCGCATTCGCCAGCAGGTTGTCGACGATTTGTTTGAGCTTGCGCGGGTTCGCATTGATCGAACCCAGGCCCACGGCGCCATTCACGTCGACTTGGATCTCACGCGATCGTGCCCGCTCCCTCACGCTCGACACGCTGTCGGCGAAGAGCGCGGACAGATCCAGCGGCTCGAGCTCGAGCGTCATCTCGCCGGCTTCTACGTGCGAGAGGTCGAGGATATCGTTGATGAGTGCGAGCAGGTGCTGGCCGCTGCCGAAGATATTGCTGATGAACGCACGCTGTTTCTCCGTCAGCTCGCCGAGCAGGCCGTCTCTGAGCACCTCGGAGCAGCCGATGATTGCGTTCAGCGGCGTCCGCAGCTCGTGGGACATGTTCGCAAGGAATTCGGAGTTGGCGCGATTCGAGTCTTCGAGCTCGGCGTTCCTCTGTTGCAGCGTCCGTTCCAAGAGCTTCGCTTCGGTAACGTCGCGCGCTGACGCGAAAACGCCGAGCAGCTTGTGGTCACGGTCGCAGAAAGTGCTGGCGTTGCATGACACTTGGATCTGCTTACCGTCTCTAGCGCGCGCGGTGAGCTCGTAGTTGGCGACACGCGTCTCGCTCAGCACGCGTTTGATGCAGGCGTCAGCTCGGTCTGGCTCTGTAAAGTAGTTGTTGAACGCTGAACCGACTAGCTCGTCGCGTGTGCAGCCGGTCAACGTCTCCGCTTGCCGATTGATGTCGCTGATGATCCCGTTGGGATCCGTCGTGATGAGGGCGTCGATGTTGGATTCGATGAGCGAGCGCGTATAGAAGTGTTGGTCGTGCAGCCGCTGGTCGAGCTGCATCCGCTCCTCTTGGAGGTTCTTGCGCGTCGTGTTGTCCGTGCCGATCAGCAGGTAGCCGATGATGGAGTCCGTGGCGTCACGCAGCGCGGTGACGGACACGATCGCAGGGAACCGACTTCCATCCTTACGAACATAGGTCAGCTCGTAAATGTCTTCGATTCCGCGCGAGGCCTTGAATGACAACGCGTCGAAGCCGGGCTCGATCTGCGTGCCCATCTCGGCGCTCAGCTCTTTTGCGCGCGTTACAATCTCCTGCGGCTCGCAAATGTCCGCCGGGGTGATCCTGTTAGTCACCTCACTGGCTGAGTAGCCAAGCATCTTTTCAGCGCCGACGTTGAAGAGTTGGATGACTCCGCGTGCGTCCGTGGCGATGCTCGAGAAGTTTGCGCTGTTGAAGATCGCGCGCTGCAAGGAGCTCACGTCGAACGGCGGTTCGCGCTCGCTCTCGACAAGCCTCACGCGTTAGTCGACGCTGCTCTCGTCATGACGTTCCCCCCCTCTTACCCACAAGCACGATCTAAACAGCGGAGCTTCTAGCTGTACGCTCGTCCTCTTGGACACACAATGGTGGCCCAAAAGCAGCCTCATTCGAGTCTGGGCGCGTCGCGGTGGTCGTCGTGCGACGCGACGATCGTTCACGCGCTTCGTGAACAACCACGGGACTATCGACGGGTCGCCGCTCCGATTTGTGATCGGAGGCTGGTGAGTGGTTCGGTGTCCGTGCTTTCGCCCTTTGGCGTGCTGTTCGTTCGAGCTACGACGTGTGCGTGCGCGCAGACGCCGCGTGATCAGCCGAACCGATTCGGATCATGCGGCGCGGCCCGGCGACGGGTGGATGCCGCGCGCCAAACCTGCTCACGCAGATCTCGTGAACGCGCGCGTTCACGAGGTGCAACGAGCGCCCCGGTTCACCGCGTCTCGCTGCGCGCAGCGTGCCTTCGAATAGATAGACTGCGTGCAAGACTACCCGTGCGCCTCCGCTCATCCGCGCGCGCGAACGACACGCACCGTGGCGGGTTGTCGCCGTCGTCGCTCGGCACGACCTCGATCACGTCTTCGTCGAGGTACCCGTCGTCGAGCTCGTCCTCATCGACGTCATCCGCATCGAGATCTCTTGGGGGCGCACTTAGGGTGCCGACGGAATCGAAGCCTTGATCCGAGCTTCAGCGTGAGACGCAGAAGGATGTCGGTCACGTCGTCGTCCGGACCCGGCACGTAAAGTGGTCTTGGTACGTTGTACAAAGGTGTCTCGACGAGCTCGGAGGGGCGGGGTTCGAAGAACGCGGGTAGATTGCTGCATGTACCTCACGCGCCCGGATAGCCGATCACTTCGACGACCCACTTCCCGTTCTCGTTGCGCCACACGATGAACAGGATGCTGTCGTTGTCGTCATCCGGCGGAACAAATTTCTGATTCGCAACACGCTTCCAGGGTCGTTTGTTTGGATCGTCGACGGTCATTGCCAATGAATCGTCTGGCCCACCGTCAAACAGGACAGAGTACCAACCGCGATTTATGTCTCGTGCGAGCAGTTCGCGTTTCAGCACGTCGTACTTCACGAGTTCGGTTGGTTGCTTCGGATGAATAGTGCGGACGAAGCGCAACGGCTTCGTGCGGGAAAAGAACTCCAAGAACGCTGGGACGTCCTTTTGTGAGAGAGCTTCGATGAAGCCAGCCATTGCGGACTCGACCGAGCCGTCGCACCCAAGCTGCGGAGGCGCGGCAGGACGCGCTGCTGTGGTGGGCGTGCTCGAACCCCGCTCTGCTGTCTGGCCGTCGTCACTCGGCTCTGGCACTGGTGCGATCAGCGTGGTTTGCGGCCGGCCGTCGATTTCCGCGCGCGCGATTTCTCTCGAGGTGAACAGCTAGTGAGCACCATGAATAGCAACGCGAGACACAGTAGGCGCGAGCAATGCATAGAGTTACGCCGGAGGAAGAGGAAGACTCTGCGGCCATCGATAACCCAGACGCCGAGCACGGGGGATATGGTTTGACGCTCACCTCTCCTAGGTATCCACGGCGTCGGCTCAACAGCCGCAAGCTTCTCAATCGCGAGTCTCCCCGAGCAGTCCCACCGACTCGAAGTACGCACGAAAGCGCCTATCGATGTGTTCATACGTCTGAAGTGCAAACCTCAGCTTCCGCTTGATCAGCTCATGCTTTCTCGCCAGCGCCACGAGCTCGTCTGGTTCAGAAAACAACTTCTCCGCATAAGTATTGAAATCGTTTTCGGCGGTCGTCGCGCCGTATGCGGTAAGAAATCCGCTCGCGGGGTCGGGTGCAGAAGATCGCCCGCGCTCGATCGCTTCGTTCGCGCCGGCAACGAAGTGCGCAGAAGCCGGAGCAAAAGCCGTCCAACGTGCGATCGTGGTCGGCTCGTACCCGAGCACGTGCGAGCTCAGTTCGTGGTGAACGCCAAGCTCGGCCGTTGCGAAGATGGTTTCGCGATTGGCGTGCCACCGGCCTGAGCACCGTCTAAGCGTAAAGTGCCACAGATAAAGATCGCATCTATCATCTTTGCGACGAAGCCCGCCGGGTAGACTTTCAGCGCGGACTCGATCCCTTCGAGCGCGATGCCGGCAGCCTCAGGGTCCGCCGGCTTGGCCTCAAACCCCGGTCGGGTTGCATCACTAGCGCCGTAGGGCGGAGTGTAAAACGTATCTGGAGGCCCGTACTCGATGCGAATTCCAGTAGCCTTCGCGAGCCGCTGCGCGTGGTCCGAAGGTGATTCACCGAAGCGTTTGAGCTGCGACGCAGTCGCTGCACCGACAAGAACAACTGTGCAGAAGCCTACAACCCAGAGAGTTTGGTTCGTGACACGCATGCGGTTCATGGTTGCTGAATCAGAACTCCAGCAGATCAGCGGTAGCCACCGACGACATTGATCCGGGTGGTTGCGTTGACGCTTGCAGGGGCAATCGCTTGAGGAAGTCCGGCAGATGGACTCTGTCGCATCATCGAGACTCCTTTTGCGATCGCAGCAGCACCAAGTGCCATCGAGGGTGCGTCATTCAGAAGCCCCAAACCGAAT
>Ga0193752_1001263_pt1 | contig 21376 bp, 21 predicted proteins | sample H1c1metaG_FD_144924 | JGI IMG/M metagenome (GOLD analysis project Ga0193752, IMG submission 144924) | Soil microbial communities from a riparian zone of the East river system, Colorado, United States - H1c1 | ecosystem: Environmental > Terrestrial > Soil > Riparian zone | place: USA: East River...
TGCCAGGTAAAGAACAGCAATTAAAACCAATAGATCATTAAGTGTAAATACGCAATTCGTTACGTATAAATACGTAACGACAATCTATGGGAATTGCGGTTTCCCATAGTGAGTTGTTATTGGAAGGTGAAATAACGCTACGAGAATTTGATAGAAAGTCAAAATGTTCCGGAGAAAGCCGCGTTGAGGATAGGGGCAAGCACTGCGGGCCGCCGCGTCCGGCCGAAGGCAACGCCATAAAAAAAGCCGCATTTACATGCAGCTTTCGTGATCCCGCCAAGAATCGAACTTGGATCTAAAGTTTAGGAAACTTCTATTCTATCCGTTGAACTACGGGACCCGGAATAAAAAAGGCCATCATTTCTGATAGCCTTTTTTTGCTCCCCCTCTTGGGCTCGAACCAAGGACCCTCTGATTAACAGTCAGATGCTCTAACCAACTGCGCTAAGGAGGAAGGCGTATTGCCTTTTAAAGCGGTGCAAATATACTGCGAATTTTATTTTCAGCAAATAAAACGCAATAAAAATTCAATTTTTTTATTTTCGGGTAATTGCCCTGTATATGTCGTTGCCATTGGCAAACAATACCAATGCGATCAATAACACAAAGCCTGTGATTTGGGCATATTCCATGAATTTGTCGCTTGGTTTCCTGCGGGTAATCATTTCATATAAAAGGAACATGACATGGCCGCCGTCCAATGCGGGAATCGGCAAGAGGTTCATTACGCCCAACATAATCGAAAGCAATGCGGTGATGCTCCAGAATACTTCCCAGCTCCATTGGTCCGGAAAAACGTTGAAGATCGCATAGAAACCGCCAACGCCGGCATAAGCGCCCGTTGATGGCGTGAAGATGGCTTTCAGCTGTTGGCTGTATTTGACAAGCCTTTCCTTGCCTTTTTCCATTCCGACAGGAAATGATTCGCCAAAACCATATTTCTGCCTGTTGATTTTATAGATGCCGAGTTTTTCGAGATTGTCATAAGCCAATCGGCCGCCGAACTGGATGCCCATTTTAGAACTGTCACTTACGATGAGGTTCAACGGGATTTTTTTGCCATCACGCAATACAACCGCCTGCACTGTTTTGCCTTTCAGAGTGTCGACAGAAGCCAACACCTGGTCTGCATACTGCACGGTTTGTCCATTGAAAACGGTAATAATGTCTTTTGGCTTGACCTTATCTTTATTCGGCGAATCATCCTGAACGCCGGTAACAACGAATGGCACACGCAATTCAACAATTGAAGCCCTTTCGCCTTCAAGCAATTGCCCAATAAAATCCTGTGGCAAATCGATGGTTTTTTGCTGTCCGTCGCGTTCTACGACGATGTGTTTGGCAACTTGCAGTTCTTCATTGATGTTTTCAAATTTTTCGGCAGCTGGCGTTCCATTGATCGAAATGATTTTGTCGCCTGTTTTCAATCCGGTTTTTTCAACGACAGGATTGGCAACCCAAATGCCATCTTTGACATCTTTGGTGTAAATAAACTGGTCGCCATAAGCATAGGACATTCCAATATAAATGACAAATGCGAGGATGAAATTGACCGTTACGCCACCAAGCATGATAATCAATCGTTGCCAGGTTGGTTTGGAACGGAATTCCCACGGTTGCGGCGGCAAATTCATCTGTTCTTTGTCCATGCTCTCGTCAATCATTCCGGCAATTTTCACATAACCGCCCAATGGCAGCCATCCGATTCCGTATTCGGTTTCGCCGATTTTCTTTTTCACGAGGGAAAATTTCGCATCAAAAAACAAATAGAATTTCTCTACACGGGTTTTGAATATTTTGGCAGGGATAAAATGCCCCAGTTCATGCAATATGATGAGTAACGACAAGCTCAATAAGAATTGAGAAAGCTTAATAACTATTTCCATTGGTGTTTTTTCGATTTTCTACGGGACAAAAGTAACGTTTTTATGTTAAGATTTCAGGGATAATTCTTTTGGGACAATTAAAAGAATGTTAATAATTCAGCAATGGTTTCATACTTTGTTTTCGGACTGGTAAATTTACAGTAAACCAAAACCATTATGCAAAAAATCAGAACCGGCCTTCTTTCTTATGGCATGTCTGGAAAAGTCTTCCATGCGCCGTTTCTCGAACTGCATCCGGGTTTTGAGCTCATTGGCGCATGGGAAAGAAGCAAAAAATTGATCCAGGAGGATTTTCCGCTGGTGAAAAGCTACGCTTCATTTGATGCGCTGCTGAACGACAATGTGGACTTGGTGATTGTCAATACGCCCGTCGATACGCATTTTGAATATGCCAAAAAAGCGTTGCTCGCGGGCAAGCATGTCCTTGTCGAAAAAGCATTTACCACAACGGTTGCTGAAGCTGAAGAACTCCAGGAGATTGCCGAAGAAAAAGGATTGAAGCTCGCCGTGTTCCAGAATAGGCGTTGGGACAGCGATTTTAAAACCGTCAAGGATATTTTCGACAAGAATATTCTGGGCGAGATTGTAGAGGCAGAAATCCATTTCGACAGGTATAACCCGAATTTAAGTCTGAAAGCACATAAGGAAAACCCCAATCCGGGAGCCGGAATCCTCAAAGATTTGGGTCCGCATATCATCGATCAGGCGTTGTGTTTGTTCGGGTTTCCCGAAGGATTGTTTGCAGATGTCCGGATGACCAGAAGTGATTCAAAGGTCGATGACTGGTTTGACATCGTCCTTTATTATCCCGCTTTCCGCGTACGGTTGAAAGCCGGATTTTTTGTGCGTGAGCCGTTGCCGTCATACATTTTGCATGGTAAAAAAGGCTCTTTCCTGAAAAGTCGCGGCGACATCCAAAGCCGACAAGAAGCCAATGGTCACCGATTGGGGAATGGAACCGATTTTCAAATCAGGCGTGCTGCATACCGAAATTGAAGGCAGCATTGTCCGTGAAAACATCCCAACGTTACCGGGAAATTATTATGGGTTCTTTGACTCCCTATGCCAATCCATAAAGAAGAACCTGCCAGAACCGGTTACGGCGCAGGATGGCATTGACGTGATGCGCATCATTGAAATGGCGATAGCAAGCAACGCCGAAAAAATATATTTACAATTTAAAAAAGATTGACATGCAAAAGAGACAATTGGGCCATACCGACCTACAGATTTATCCGGTGGTTTTCGGAGGCAATGTTTTTGGCTGGACGCTCGACGAAAAACACTCTTTCGAAATCCTCAACGGGTTTGCCGGCGCGGGGTTTAATTTTATTGATACGGCAGATGTGTATTCCCGCTGGGCACCCGGAAATTCCGGTGGAGAATCTGAAACCATCATTGGGAAATGGATGAAAGAAAAGAAAAACCGCCACGAAATTATCCTGACGACCAAAGTCGGGAGCGATATGGGCGACGGCAAAAAAGGCCTCAAAAAAAACTACATCCTAAAAGCCATCGAAGATTCGCTCAAAAGATTGCAGACGGATTACCTGGATTTGTACCAAACACATTACGATGACGAATCGGCCCCGGTTTTGGAAACGCTCGAGGCGTATGAGCAGTTGGTGAAAGACGGAAAAATCCATTGGATTGGCACCTCAAACATGTCGCCTGAGCGATTGAACGAATCATTGGCAACAAGTGCCGAAAAAGGATTGCCGGCATACCAGACTTTGCAGCCGCATTACAATTTATACGCCCGCGAAATATATGAAACCCAATACGAGCCGATTGCCGTAAAAAACAATCTTGGCGTCATTACCTATTATTCGCTCCAAAGCGGTTTCCTTACGGGAAAATACCGAAGCAGTGCCGATTTGACCAAAAGCCCGAGAGGCGGCGCCATGGAAAAATATTTTGACAAGCGCGGTATGAAAATTTTGGAAACACTGGACGCCATTTCCGCAGAATACCATACAACGCCGGCTGCAGTGGCTTTGGCATGGCTTATACAACAACCTTCCGTGACAGCGCCTATCGTCAGTGCGACAAATCTGCTGCAGCTCGACAGCATCGTTCAGGCTCCAAAATTGGCACTCCGCGAAGATGCAATAGGATTTCTGAATGCTGCCAGCGCATGGCAATAATGATTAAATAAAAGATATGGAACCGATACAATTGAAATTTAAAGACGACGGAAAAATCCCGAACAGTCATTTGCCGTTACTGATTTATAAGAATGTCTTTTCGGAGGAAAAAGCCGATGCTGATTATATCATCCACCATTTTGAAAGACATAATTGGGGCAATTCCTGGAAAGACGGAGTATATGATTACCACCATTACCACAGCAATACACACGAAGCTATGGGTGTTTACAGCGGTTTTGCGACAATCCTGTTTGGAGGTGAAAACGGCGAACAAGTACCTGTTGAGGAAGGCGATGTGATTATAGTTCCTGCCGGTGTCGGGCATAAAAAAATATCCGCGTCTGACGATTTTAAAGTCGTAGGCGCTTATCCAAACGGCAGCGATTATGACATTATGAAAGGTGAAAAAGGCGAACGCCCAAAGGCTGATGAAAACATCAAAAAAGTGCCATTGCCGGATAAAGATCCTGTTTATGGAATGATGGAAGGTTTGGTGCCACTTTGGAAATAAAAAAAGGAGCTTATTAGCTCCTTTTTAATATGTCAATGAATTATTTTTTGATGAACTTCATTTTTTTCGTTCCGGCATCAGTCACAAGCGTGATGAAATGAACGCCAGTTGCCACTGCTGAAACATCCCATGTTGTCTGGCTTTCGCTCTGCATTTCAACCTGTCCAAGAATGTTATGGATGGTTGCATTTTTCATTGTGACGCCATTTGGAAGTGAAACGCTGACAGTTGACAAAGCTGGATTCGGATACAATTGAATGCCTTCAGTAAGGTCAAAATCTGTGGTTCCCAAAGTAGCGGTATTGTTTTTTGAAATGATATTTTTCTTAGGGTCAAAAGTGATTCCGGTTACGGCAAAGGGTACGCTTTGGATAAATACCTGCCCATTAGTCGTATTGTCTAAAACAAGATCCATTTGTTGGCCGCCAGCGCCAAAAATCCGGACCGGTACCGGCATTTCAAAGAAAGGCACAGTCAGGCTGGAAGTGGTTTGGTTAACTGTAATTTTCACTTGTCCGCCCGCGATATTTTGCGCTGTAATGCTATAAATTGGATAACCCTGGTTGTACACCCAATCATTAAAGAATTCGTCGAGATCCATTCCTGAAACTGTTTCAAGATGATTTTTTAAGTCGGGCGTGTGGGCATAAGCGTAAGCCAGATTGGTGTCGTTCAGATAATCCCTCAAGCCCTGGAAGAAATTGGTGTCGCCCAATTTGAAGCGCAGCATGTTCAATACCATGCCCCCTTTGTTATAAGTCAGCCTGTTGTCAAATATGCGATTGACATCCAATGCTTGTGCATCCGTCAAATAAACGGCACCGGCCGGTTGGCTCGTAATGTTACTGATCATGCTGGTTTTTTCAGCAATAAAAGCCGAATCGCCGTCAAGATGCTCAATCACCATCGCTGCCATATATGTCGCGAATCCTTCATTCAGCCAGATATCTTTCCATGATCCGCAAGTCACTTTATCGCCAAACCACTGGTGGCCCATTTCGTGCGCGATCAGGTCGCGGCCGTATGCACCGCTGCCGCCGGCAGTCATAAATGAAACTGTCGTATGTTCCATTCCGCCGCCCCAGGCGAATTGGCAATGGCCGTACTTTTCATTCCGGAAAGGATAATCGCCCACAATCGATTCGTAAAAATTGATGATCGTTGGCGTAATGGCGACACTCGCCTGATTGGCCGCTGCCGTTTCAGGATACATGTAATTGATGATTGGGAAAAACGGACTTGCAACCGTTCCCAAACCGCCTTGCTGGGTATAAATCTGATAATCTGTCACCGCCATAGCAATCAGGTAAGCCGGAATAGCGTAACCATGGTGATAATGGGTGGTTTTTGTCCCGTCGCCGTTATCGATCGCTGATTGCTGCAGGCCGTTTGACACTGCATTGTATTGGTTTGGAGCGGTAATATAAACGTCAATGCTGTTGACTTTGTCATTCAAATCTTGTTTGCATGGCCACCAATCTCTTGCGCCAAAAGGCTCCGATAATGTCCACAGTACTGGTGTTCCTGCATGTTCATCGGTTACAAAAGAACCAAATCCACTTCCTGCCGGAGTTCCGGAATAAGTGATTTCCAAAGTTGCAGAAGTCCCGGTTGTTTGTACTGCCGGCAAAGTAATGACAAGTTCATTATTGCCCGCAATGTGTGTAAAAGCCAGGGACACATTGTTTTTCTTGACCGAAGCAACCACCAATTGGTCCACGAGGTCAAAAGTCACAGTCGACATGTTGGCCAAAGCCGTATAAGTTGTCGTGACTTTTCCTGCGATAGCATAAACAGCCGGATCGACAGTAAATTCCAACTTATGGTAAGTCACGTCATAATTTGTCGTGTTCGGGTTTATCGCAACACTCATCAATGCCGAAGCAGCTTTCATCTCGGCATTGGCAATCCTTTGGGTTTCTGTCGACTGTGCAAACGTGCCAAACGTAGATAGCAGTAAAATGAGCAGGTAATTCTTTTTCATCAGGGGTTAAAATTTTTGCCCAAATATAATTAATAAATCGCCTAATGATTGTTAATTCAATAATTTATCTGTCAAAATCCGTTAAATTAACATGGTATTCGAACTCCTGAACATTTTGCGCCTGCCGCCCTTTATATCAAACATTTGATTAAATTTGCTTCCTCATAAAAATCAAGAATCATGTTACAGATAGCGTTTATCAGGGATAACCGGGAAAAAGTCATTCAGGCATTGGCAAAAAAGAATATGGATGCCAAAACAATTGTTTCAGAAGTCATTCAGCTCGACGAAAAACGCCGCGCCACACAGGCTGAACTGGACAATATTTTATCCGAATCCAACAAGCTGTCGAAAGACATCGGCGAACTGATGAAATCGGGGGAAAAATCCAAAGCCGCGATCCTGAAGGAAAAAACGGTGCTGCTGAAAGAGAAAAGCAAAGACCTGTCTGAAAAAAGTGACGCTTTGGCCAATGAGCTGACACAGAAAATGTACCTGTTGCCAAACCTTCCCGCCGACATTGTGCCAGAAGGCAAAACCCCTGAGGAAAACCTCAACGTTTTTGAAGAAGGCGATATTCCCGTTTTGCACGAAGGCGCACAGCCGCATTGGGAATTGGTCAAAAAATACGACATCATCGATTTTGAACTCGGCGTGAAAATCACCGGCGCGGGATTTCCTGTCTATAAAGGAAAAGGCGCCAAATTGCAACGCGCGCTGATTTCCTATTTCCTCGATAAAAACACCGAAGCCGGATATAAAGAATATCAGGTGCCGCATCTCGTCAACGAAGCGTCAGGCTACGGAACCGGGCAGCTTCCGGATAAAGAAGGGCAAATGTACCACGTTGGTATCGATGATTTATATTTAATCCCAACAGCTGAAGTTCCCGTGACGAATTTGTTCCGCGATGTGATTTTAAATGAAAACGAACTGCCGGTTTTGTGTACGGGCTATACGCCATGTTTCCGCCGTGAAGCGGGTTCATATGGCGCGCATGTCCGCGGACTGAACCGTTTGCACCAGTTTGACAAAGTCGAAATCGTGCGCGTCGAACATCCCGACAATTCATACCAAGCGTTGGACGGCATGGTCGAACATGTGAAAAATATCATGCGCGAACTGAAATTGCCATTCAGGATTTTGCGACTTTGCGGCGGTGACATGAGTTTTGCGTCGGCACTGACCTATGATTTTGAGGTGTTTTCAACAGCGCAGGATCGTTGGCTTGAAATCAGTTCGGTATCCAATTTTGAAACGTTCCAGGCCAACAGGCTGAAACTGCGTTTCCGAGATACAGACGGCAAAACCAAACTCGCGCACACACTCAACGGAAGTTCATTGGCATTGCCAAGAGTGCTCGCCGGAATATTGGAAAATTACCAAACGCCCGAAGGCATCGTCATTCCCGAAGTGTTGAGGCGATACACCGGATTTGACATCATAAACTAAGTTAATCTTTATAAAATGATGTGCTAAAGTGAACCAAAATGCGTTACTTTAGTACATTGCTTTTTTTATCAAATGAAAAAATTCCTCCTCTGTATCAGCCTGATTTTTTCCATGTTGGCGTTTTCCCAAAACGAGCAGCTGGCGCAGAATTATTTTGATAAAGGCGATTTTGAAAAAGCGCTCATCAGCTACCAGGAATTGCTCAAAGCACAGCCCGGAAATGGCTATTATTTCCAGAAGCTGGTTGAAATCTACCAGCAATTGCAAAAATTTGACGAAGCCGAAAAAGCCATACTTCAAAGGCTCGGCACTTACAAACAGGCGAATCTTTTAGTCGAACTCGGGTACAATTACCATTTGCGGAAAGACGATGCCAAAGCTAAAAAGAATTACGACGAAGCCATCGAACGCATCAGGAAACAACCGACTGAAGTCTACGCCATCGCAGCGGTTTTCGAACGGCGTGTACTAATTGATTATGCACTTCAGGCGTATAAACTCGCGGTAGAACTCGAGCCGAAACTCAACTTCAATTACCAGATGGCGATGCTTTACGGCCAGCAGGGAAATACCGATATGATGATTTCGACTTTCCTCGATGAATCATTTGCCCATCCGCAAAGCCTGATTATGGTGCAAAACCAACTGTCGCGTTTCATGACCGAAGATGCCGACGTGAATTTCAACGAATCGTTGCGGAAAGCGTTGTTGGTCAGGGCGCAAAAAGGACAGGATGTTTTTTGGAACCAATTCCTGAGTTGGTATTATGTCCAGCAAAAAGAATACGGAAAGGCGTTCATACAGGAAAAAGCGATTTACAAACGCAACCCTGAAACATTTGCGAACATTGTAAACCTCGCGCAACTTTCGATTGAAGACGGCGATACCGAAACGGCAAAGGAAATCCTGACTTTCGTGCTTGAAAACACCAACGATCTTGAAACCCTGATTCAGGCACATTATTTCCTGACGGATTTAAAAATAAAAAATGCCCAGGAAAAAGATTATAAAGCCATCGAAATGGATTTTGACAATCTTTTAAAGGAATTCGGCGTCAGCCCGTATACTTTGTCATTGCAGATTTTGCAGGCGCATTTTGTGACGTTCAACCTTAAAAATCCCGAGTTGGGAAGAACGATCCTGAAAACCGCATTGAACCTGGATTTAAATAAATACCAGAATGCCGACGTCAAAATGGAACTCGCCGACATCTTATTGTTTGAGGAAAAATTCAACCAGGCGCTGATTTATTATTCACAGATCGAGGAAGATTTAAAGAACGATGTCGTTGGACATGAAGCCAGCCTGAAATCAGCGAAGACCAGTTATTTCAAAACCGATTTTGATTGGGCGCAACAGCAGTTCAAAACTTTAAAATCAGCCTCGTCACAACTGATTGCCAATGATGCATTGGAATATTTCCTGTTGATCAATGACAATACCGTCGCCGATTCAACACACATCGCGCTAAAGAAATTCGCGCGTGCCGATTATTTGCTTTACCAGAATAAAAACAAGGAAGCGTTGGCCGAATTCAAATTGATATTGAAGGAAAACAAAGGCAATGAAATTGAAGATGCGACGCTTTTGCGGATTGGTAAAATCTATGAAAAGAACGGTGAATACGACTTGGCGTTGACGCAATACAAAGACATCATCGACAACCACAAAGACGGCATTTATATTGACGAGGCGCTTTATTTTTCGGCCGAGATCTACAACAAAAACCTCAAAGATCCCGAAAAAGCAAAACCGTTATACGAAAAGTTGCTTTTTGAGCATGAAGACAGCATTTATTTCATCGATGCACGAAAGAAATACAGGCAATTGCGCGGCGATACGAATAGTTAAATCCAAAATATTAAAAATTCCGCCCGAGCCGATAGGTGAACGGAGCGAAGCTAAAATCCAACCCAATGATAATCTATAATGTCACATCAAACATACATCCGGACGTCCATGAAGAATGGCTCGACTGGATGCAGCACACGCATATTCCGGAAGTCATCGCAACCGGGAAATTTTCCAAAGCCAGGCTTGTAAAAGTATTGGTCGAAGACCACGGATTTACGTATTCCGTACAATTTTACACCGACAGCAAAGCGACACTCGACAAATATTATGAAGAAGACGCGCCAAGATTAAGGCAGGCAACGGCCAATATGTTTGGTGATAAAGTCCATTCATTCCGCACCGAATTGCAACACATAAGCGACCACAAGGCCGTTTAAACTTTGATTCAGGCTGAACCTGAAACCAACCCTATGGATAAAGTAAGAGCCAAGAAGCATCTCGGGCAGCACTTTCTGAACGATGAGAATACCGCGAAAAAAATCGCCGACACGCTAAGCCTCGAAGGCTACAATGACGTCCTTGAAATCGGGCCGGGAATGGGCGTTTTGACCAAGTATTTATTGGAAAACGACGTCAACACGGAAGTGATCGAAATCGACACCGAATCAGTCGCGTATCTCAATGAGAATTATCCGAAGCTCCACAACAAAATCATCACCGGTGACTTCCTGAAGTACAACATCAACGACCTTTTTGAAGGCCGCGAATTTGCGGTCATCGGGAATTTTCCGTATAATATTTCGAGCCAAATCGTTTTTCGCACATTGGAATTCCGCCATCGCATTCCCGAATTTTCCGGGATGTTCCAAAAAGAAGTCGCCGAACGTATCTGCGAAAAGAAAGGCAACAAAACCTACGGAATCCTGTCGGTATTGGTACAGGCATTTTATGACGCCGACTATCTATTCACCGTTTCCGAAACTGTTTTTACGCCACCGCCAAAAGTCAAATCGGGCGTTTTAAAACTCAGGAGAAAAGAAAATTTTACCTTGCCATGCAATGAAAAGCTCTTTTTTACGGTCGTCAAAACTGCGTTCCAGCAGCGCCGGAAAACCCTTCGCAACAGCTTAAAAACTTTAAATTTGTCGGATAATTTACGTGAAGATGCTATCTTTGCACTGCGTCCGGAACAATTGAACGTGGCGCAGTTCATAGAACTCACTCAAAAAATACAGGCCGATGGAGTTTAAAATCAGCAAGGAACTCATTGTTCAACTCGAGCAATTGATTGAAAGCAAAAATGACAGGGAACTCGAATCCCTGCTCAATGACATGCACCATGCTGATATTGCCGAGATTCTTGACGAACTCGACATCGACGAGGCGACCTACGTCTTTAAAGTCCTCGACAGTGAAAAAACCGCGGAAATCCTTCTCGAAATGGAAGACGATTTGCGCGAAAATATCCTGAAAAGGCTTTCGCCAAAAGAAATCGCTGAAGAGCTTGACGAACTTGAAACCAATGACGCCGCCGACATCATCGCGGAATTGTCACAAAGCAAAAAGGAAGAAGTCATCTCCGAATTGCAGGATGTCGAGCATGCAAAAGACATCGTCGAACTCTTGCGTTATGACGAAGACACTGCGGGCGGAATCATGCACAAAGAACTCGTCAAAGTCAATGAAAACTGGAACGTTTTGACCTGTGTCAAACAAATGCGCATCCAGGCTGAAAACATTTCGCGCGTCCATTCGATTTATGTCGTCGACGACGAAGACCGTTTGAAGGGCCGTTTGTCGTTGAAAGATTTATTGACGACGTCGACCAAAACACCGATCAGCGAAATATACATCAGCAAACTCAACTCCGTCAACGTCGATACCGAAGATGTTGAAGTCGCACGGATCATGCAGAAATACGATTTGGAAGCCATTCCGGTTACAGACGAACTCGGAAGATTGGTCGGAAGAATCACTATTGATGACATCGTAGACGTTATCCGTGACGAAGCCGAGAAAGATTACCAGTTGGCCGCGGGTATTACACAAGACGTAGAAGCCGGCGATAGTGTCCTTGAACTGACCAAAGCGCGCCTGCCGTGGCTTCTCATCGGGATGGTGATTGAAATCATAGCATCGTTTGTCCTAAAAAATAATGAAAGCGCTTTCCATAAATACGCAACCCTTATCATATTCGTGCCGCTTCTTTCCGCAACCGCCGGAAATATTGGTGTCCAGGCATCGGCGATTGTCGTGCAGGGTTTGGCGAATGGCACATTGAAAGAGTTCAGCAAACAATATTTCAGCAAGGAACTGACAGTAGCGATGATTTCGGGAAGCATCATTTCGCTGTTCATTTTCCTTTACCATTCGGTCATGTACCAACAATACCAAGTCGGCCTTGCCATATCGCTGTCGCTGATTGTCGTAATTATTTTTGCGGCTACATTGGGCACTTTGGTGCCGCTTTTCCTCAACAAAAATAAAATTGATCCGGCTATCGCTACAGGTCCGTTTATCACGACAACCAACGATGTATTCGGGATTATTTTGTACTTCGCTGTGGCAAGATTGATTTTAGGATTTTAATTTTTGGGCGTTGCCTGCGGCCGCGCTTTCCACTGCAATCTTCCCATTTTAGGATTTGCACTACGCTGCGCTCCATGCGAATCCTAAAATAAAAAGGATTTTCGTTTCAATCGCTAACGCAGTTTACCCAAACCGAAAGTTTACGCCATAGCCGCACATTTTTCGGCACATTCCCTGCATGCTTCCGCACATTCCTGGCAATGTTCATTGTCGTGTTTCGCACATTCTTCACGGCACAGTTCACAAATTTTTGCGCAAATGCGGCAAATGTCTGCCGAATTTTCACTGCCAAAGCTCATTAATTTTGCCGCCGCATAGCAGGTTTCGGCACATTCCATATCCAGGCGGATGCAGGCGGCCATCATTTTCACATCGTCTTCAAGCGTACAGGCCGACGCACAATGGTTGCAAATGGCGGCGCATCTCAGACAGGCATCAATGCAGGTTTTATAATAGTGATATCCTTTCATGATTTCCATTTTTAATAATCATCGTAAATTAGGCAATCAGCAATCCATAACCATTACGGAATTCCCAGTTTTCTTTGCACGATTTTCATAACTTTGGAAAACCTAAACTTTCCAAATGAAACCCGGAACCATCAAAATTCTCCACATCGACAGCAACCATCCCATTTTATTGGAGCAATTGCAGCAAGCCGGTTTTATAAATGACCAGGATTACAAATCCTCAAAAGCCGAAATCGAAAGCAAAATCCATGATTATCAAGGCATCGTCATCCGAAGCCGTTTCGATATCGACAAAGCATTTCTCGATAAAGCCACAAACCTGCAATTCATAGCGCGTGTCGGCGCCGGTCTCGAAAGCATCGATACCGATTATGCGGCATCCAAAAACGTTGTGTTGATTGCCGCGCCTGAAGGCAACAAAAATGCGGTCGGCGAACATTCACTTGCGATGTTGCTTGCGCTTTTCAACAAAATCAACACAGCAGATGCCGAAATCAAATCCGGGCATTGGAACCGCGAAAAAAACCGTGGCCATGAACTCGACGGCAAAACCGTCGGCATCATCGGCTATGGCAATATGGGAAAATCATTCGCCAAAAAACTGCGCGGATTTGAAGCCGAAGTGTTGTGTTATGATATTCTTCCAAACGTTGGCGATGTCAATGCCAAACAAGTTTCATTGTCAGCATTGCAATCCAAAAGCGATGTGCTCAGCCTGCATATCCCGTGGACGCCGGAAACCGATAAACTCGTAAATGCCAATTTCATCGACACATTTGCCAAACCATTCTGGCTCATAAATACTTCGCGTGGGAAAAATGTCGTGACCGCCGATTTGGTCGACGCGATGCAATCCGGGAAAATCCTAGGCGTTGGGCTCGATGTCCTTGAATACGAAAAATTATCTTTTGAACATTTATTTACGGAAGACCATATTCCGGAGGCATTCCAATATTTATTAAACTCCGAAAACGCCATTTTGTCGCCGCACATTGCCGGCTGGACATTTGAAAGCAAGGAACGGTTGGCGCAAGTCATCGTCGATAAAATCAAGGCGATTTACTTTGGCGCAAGCCCTGAAGAAAAAGAAGAAAAACGCGTGACAGGAATTGGCGGTGTATTTTTCAAATCCAAAAATTCTAAGGAACTCGTTGCGTGGTACGGCAAACACCTCGGCCTGAAAACTGATGCTTATGGCAGTGCGTTTTGGTGGAAAGATGCTGCTGGCAATGACTGTTCGACACAATGGTCGCCTTTTGCGGAGAATACAGATTATTTCAATCCTTCGGAAAAGCAGTTTATGCAGAATTTCAGGGTTGAAAATTTAGAATCGTTGCTCGAAAAATTACAGCGCGAAGGCGTTGTCATCGTTGGTGAAATGCAAAGTTTTGATTACGGAAAATTCGGGTGGATTCTTGATCCAGAGGGAAATAAAATTGAACTTTGGGAACCAAATGATAGCGCGTTTCTATAATTTTTATATTTTAGCTCCCGAACCAACAAAATCAAAAACCAATGGAAACATCACAAGAACCAAGCTGGAATCAGCCACGCCAGGAAAACAAGAAAGTATTGGCAGGCGTTATGGGAATCCTTTTCGGAGGATTGGGCATCCACAAATTTATTTTGGGATATACTAAAGAAGGCATTTACCAGATTATCATTACGGTGATCACTTGCGGCATCGGCAGTATCGTCGGATTTATTGAAGGCATCATTTACCTGACCAAATCGGATGACGAATTCTACAGGACATACCAGGAAGGCAGAAAGCCCTGGTTTTAAAATTTCAATCACATAATAAACGCCTTCGGGCATAAACCAAAACAAACAAAAATGGAAGCACAGAAAGTAGACATGTTCATGATGATGAACGCAAAATTTTTTGAAGGACATCATTTAAATGGCGTGCGCGAGCGTTTGCTGCAACTTGATGATACAAGATGGGGTGCCATCCAAATGTTGCAATTGAAAGATCCAACGACAAGTTTAATCATCTCAATATTAATCGGCGGACTCGGAATCGACAGGTTTTATATCGGCGATACCGGTTTGGGAATTGGCAAGCTTTTGACTTGTGGCGGATTCGGAATCTGGACCATCGTGGACTGGTTCCTGATTATGGGCGCTACCCGTGAGAAAAACATGGAAATGCTTCAGCAGGTTTTATACTAACATAAACCAATGGGAAGAAACAAGTTATATGCTATTCTTGGCCTGGCTTGTTTAACAGGGTATATCTGGGTCTTTTTTTCAATTTACAACCATTCCAACAATCTCGATTTTGGGATTTGCATCTTTAAAAGAATCACCACGATTCCCTGTCCTTCCTGTGGGTCAACCCGGGCGTTGCTTTTGCTTTTGCATGGCGATGTTTTGGGGTCGGTTTTAATGAATCCTTTCGGAATCCTTTCGGCAGCGATATTGCTGATTGTTCCTGTTTGGCTCGTGTATGACCTGGTATCAAAAAAACAAACCCTGCTCAATTTCTATAAAAAAGCGGAACAAACCATCAACATCCGTTGGATTGCCGTTTTGCTGATTGCCCTTGTCCTGGCCAACTGGATGTGGAACATTTACAAACATTTATGATAGCAACAAAAGCATTTCCGTACAAACCCGGAGATCACGAAGCCGAAAAAGCTTCCAACAGTTACCTGATGTCACTCGTCGCGCTCGTCGCAGGGCTGCCTTTCCCGATTGTAAACCTGATTGCGACTTTCTGTTTCTTTCTCGCCAATCGCAAAGGCACTTATTTTGTCAGGTGGCATTGCACACAGGCGTTGTGGTCGCAGTTGGGATTGTTATTCGTAAACAGTGCGTGTTTCTGGTGGACGGTTTCGATTGTTTTCAGTGACGAGAAATTGTCCAACGAATATTTCGCGTATTTGTTTACCGTGATTTTCTTCAACGCCCTCGAATTCATTTCGACGATTTACTCCGCAGTCCAAACCAGAAAAGGCATTCATGTGCAACTTTGGTTTTTCGGAAATTTGGCCAACTTAACTACCAGAGCATAATGATAAAGAAAACCATATTCCAGGGCGCGGTTGTCATCGTCAGTTTTGTGGCCATTTGGCTCGCCTTTTCACAAGTGGATTTCATGCGGCTTTTTCATGTCGACAAAGTCAACAATACGACTGCGGAAAAATTGGGCGACATGATTTGGGAATCCATCGAAAGAACGGAAACAGTCATCACGAATGATTCGGTTGTAAAACCAATCGATAAACTAATCACGCACATCGCCGATAAAAACGGCTTTGACCGCAAAGACATCAAACTCCACATTGTCGAAAAAGATGAAGTCAATGCCTTTGCCTTGCCCGGAAATCACCTCGTTGTATACACAGGATTGATTAAGGATTGTGACAACGAATCCGAACTTGCGGGCGTTTTAGGACACGAAATGGCGCACATTGAAAAAGACCATGTCATGAAAAAACTCGTGAAGGAAGTTGGTTTTTCAGTGTTGGTATCCGTCGCAACCGGCGGACGTGGACAGCAAATGGCCGGGCAAATCGCCAAAACCTTGTCTTCTTCCGCTTATGACCGAAAACTCGAATCGGAAGCGGATATCGCATCAGTCGATTATCTGATCAAAGCCGATCTGGATCCGGAGCAATTCGCAAATTTCATGTTCAAAATGGCGAATGATAAAACACTGCCTGCCGAATTTTATTGGATCAGCACACATCCGGAATCGGAAGAACGCGCCAAGGCCATCGTAGAGTATATTAAAGGGAAAAGAATCACAAAGAAAGAAGTGCTTTCCGCAAAAGATTGGGAATCGTTCAAAGCGAGAGTAAAGGAAAACTATTAATGCAGTTCGCCTTTTTCGGCTAGTTTCCGCTCGAGTTCCGCCTGGAATTCTTCCATAACAGGTTTCATCGTGCTTTCCGGAATATCGGCAATCCTGATGTACATCAATCCGTCAACGGCATTGTTGAACAATGGGTCGACATTAAACGCGACGACTTTCGCATTCTGCTTGATATATTTTTTGATCAGTACCGGCAGGCGCAGACTTCCGGGTTCGAGTTCGTCAATGATTTTGTCGAATTTGTTCAGATCCGATTCCGCTTCATTAAACACAAAATCCTTATCGGCATCTTTCAGCTTGACTTTGTATTCTTTTTTCGGGTAAATATACTGCGCGACATACGGGTCGTAATAATGCGATTTCATAAACTCAATCATCAAGGATTTTGAGAAATCCGAAAACTGGTTGCTGATGCTGACGCCGCCAATCAGGAATTTATGGTCCGGATAACGAAGCGTCGTATGCACGATCCCTTTCCACAATAGGAACAAAGGCATCGGTTTTTGCTGGTAATCTTTCGTAATGAACGCGCGTCCCATTTCGATCGACTTCGACATCATGTCAAACAATTCAGGTTCAAAACGGAACAATTCCTGCAGATAAAACCCGCCAATCCCGTATTTGGGATAAATCTCCGAACCCAATCCCATACGGTAAGCGCCGGCAATCTGATTGGTAGTCGCATCCCACAAAAACATATGGTGGTAATATTTGTCGTATTTATCAATGTCAATCGATTCGTTTGTGCCTTCGCCGACTTCACGGAAAGTCACTTCGCGCAGCCTTCCGATTTCATGCAGGACATTCGGGATTTTGTTGGCTTCGGTAAAGAAAACCTCGTAATTTTTGCTTTGCAGCAAACGGCAATCCGTCGTCCGCAATGAGTCGACTTCCTTAATCATTTTTTCCTGGTTCGCAGGCGTCGCGATTTTTTTCGGGCTTTTCGGGCTTTTCGGAAGCTTTAGATTGGGCGCATTCAAAAACGAACTCTCTTTCTCAAATGGGTTCGCCAGCATGTAGGTTTTCTTGCGCAGGAATTCAGAATATTCCTCTAATGTTGCGTGTTCATTTTGCTCGCTGACGGAAATCGGTTTCCCAATACGCACTTTAATCACGCGGTCTTTCGCCGAAAACAATTCCGAAGGCAGTTTTGCCGTGCGCAACGTCGGGTTGAGTTTCGAAAGCATATAAAACAACCGGCTGTTTTTGGCATGGAAATAAATCGGAACCACCGGAACCTGAGCTTTGCGGATGACTTTTATTGCGCCTTCTTCCCAGTCTTTATCAACGACATATTTGCCGTCACTGTAGGTTGACACTTCGCCCGCCGGAAACATGCCAAGCGGTTTGCCGTCGCTTAAATGGCGCAGCGTTTCCTTGATTCCGATGACACTCGACTTCGCGTCCTTATGCGTTTCAAATGGATTGACCGGCATGATATACGGTTTCATCGGGTCGATGCGGTGCAACAGGAAATTCGCGATGATTTTAAAATTCGGTTCGCGTTCGAGCATCAGCTTCAACAGCAAAATACCGTCGATGCCGCCCAACGGATGGTTCGAAATCGTAATGTATGCGCCTTCTTTCGGCAGCCGTTTTAAATCTTCTTCAGGGATTTCGAACTTGATCTGGAATTCGTCCAGAATCGCATTCAGGAATTCGACATCCTTCAAATGCTTGTTCCGGTCGTAAATGTCGTTGAGGTTGGAAATCTTCAGGATTTTCATCAGTAGCCAGCCTGAAAATGTGCCTAAAAACCCATACTTGTCGGTTTTTATCGCTTTTGCAACTTCCTTGGCGGTGACTAAACCCATTTACAGTTCGTTTTTTTTGAGAGAGAAACAAAGATAGAAAAAAAGCCAGTTAAGCAACGACCTACAGGAAGTATTTTGCTGTTTTTTGTCGGGTGTAAATCAACCTTTTTTTACTACTTTTGGAGCACTTAATTGTAAGTGAATGAAAATCATTTCCTATAACGTCAACGGGATTCGCGCGGCCATCAACAAAGGATTTATCCAATGGCTGCAATCCGCCGACCCCGATGTCATCTGCCTCCAGGAAATCAAGGCCACTTCTGAACAGATTCCGCTACTCGATTTTGAACTCGCCGGCTATCCGTATCATTATTGGTATTCCGCAGAAAAGAAAGGCTATAGCGGTGTCGCGATTTTGTCGAAAATCAAGCCCGATAATGTCGTTTTCGGAACCGGAATCGAGCACATGGATTTTGAAGGGCGAAACATCCGCGCCGATTTTGGCGACATTTCCGTCATGAGTTTTTACATGCCGTCGGGAACGAATGCGCTCCGGATTCCGCATAAATTCATGTATATGGACGATTTCCAGAATTACATTGACGATCTCAGAAAAACGCGCCCGAATCTTGTGCTTTGCGGCGATTACAACATTTGCCATGAGGCGATTGATATCCACGATCCAATCCGCAATGTCCGTGTTTCAGGATTTTTGCCCGAAGAACGTACGTGGTTTACGAAATTAGTGGAAAGCGGATTCACCGATAGTTTCCGCCATTTCAACGCAGCCCCGCACAATTATACATGGTGGAGCAATTTCAACAATGCGCGTGGCAACAACAAGGGTTGGCGCCTCGATTATGCGATGGTTTCCGAGCCATTGAAAGACCGGATGAAGCGTGCCGTGATTTTGTCGGAAGCGAAACATTCGGACCATTGCCCGATTTTATTAGAGATTGATTGATTTTGGGAGCTGTTTCCGGCTTTCCATTGCAATCTTTTTTTAAGGAATTTGCCTTCCGCGGTGCTCCAGGCGAATCCTTAAAAAAAGGATTTTCCATTTCAATCCGGGCTAGGGCATTCCGAATTAAAATAAACATTTGAACACCAATTAAAACAAAACATAATGATCAAAAAAGTATCAGCAGTAATTCTCGCAATCGCACTGATGACGTCGTGCGTTTCCAAAAAAGTCTACAATGAGCTCGAGGCGAAATATGCCGCACTCAAAAAAGAACAGCGTGCCGCACAAGATGAAAATGAGCAACTGACATCGGCTAAAAACCAATTGGAAGTTGACAAGACGAATTTGCAGGCGCAACTCGACCAACTCAACGCCGAGAAAAGCAAACTCGCCACCGAATGCGCCGCGACCGAGAAAAACCTCAAAACGTTGCAAGCTTCTTATAAAGCACTCGAAGTCAACAGCGACGAAGCGCTCGAAGCCAACATGCGCAAAAATCGCGAGCTTTTGGCGCAACTCGAAGAGAAGCAAAAAGCATTGGCGACCGAACAGGCGCGTTTGGATAAACTCAAAGGCGATTTGGCTGCCAGTTCACAAAGGCTCAGCGAACTTGAAGGCATGATGGCCGCGAAAGATGCCGCGATGAAAAAACTCAAGGAAACACTATCGAAAGCCCTGAACAGCTTTGAAGGAAAAGGCTTGACCGTCCAAATGAAAAACGGGAAAGTCTATGTTTCGATGGAAAACAAATTGTTATTCGGTTCAGGAAGCTGGGCTGTAGGCACAGAAGGAAGACGCGCAGTTGTTGAAGTCGGGAAAGTATTAGGCGCTAATCCTGATATTTCCGTGCTTATCGAAGGCCATACCGATGACGATGCTTACGGCGGTTCCGGCCCGATTGCTGACAACTGGGATTTGTCGACTAAAAGAGCAACGGCAATCGTTACTATTTTAGGCGAAAACAAAAGCATCAACAAACAAAACCTGACTGCTGCCGGAAGAAGCGAATATGCGCCGGTAGCGAGCAATTCGACCACGGAAGGCAAATCCAAAAACAGGCGGATTGAGATTATCCTGACGCCGAAGCTCGATGAGATTTCAAAAATGCTGAACGAGTTATAAAACTCAAATCATAAAAAACCCTGGCAAATGATGTCAGGGTTTTTTATTTAATGTACTTTGATATTATTCAATAGTCAGTTTTGAACTGAATTTTTTGCCGTTGAAATCTTCGACGGTCACGATATACAATCCAGATTGCAGTGAACCGGTTTTGATAGTATAGGTTTCCATCGCCGCGAGATTTTCATTGAGCAGTAATTTTCCTGAAAGGTCAAACAAGCTGACTTGCGACAATTGGCTTGCGCCGGAATTTCGGATAAAAAATTCACCGTTCGTCGCCGGATTCGGATACAAAGAAAGTCCGTTGTTGCTGAAATCACTCAATCCCAATGACGTATCGACAAGCCTGTATAAATTCGTTCCACCGCCAACGACATACAATTCTCCATTAATGTCCTGCCCAAATGTAGTAATCGAACTCAATCCTGCAATGACTGGTGAAACGGTCATGATTCCGGCATCGGTCAGCGTAAATATTTTACTCAGGCAGTAATCGCCAAAAATATATTTATTTGCAAAATTCGGATATGCGCTTCCGGTATAATAATAACCGCCGGTTACTGAACAAGCGCCCAAAGCCGACTGCAGGTATTCAATCAATGGGAATGTATACATTGAAGCCGCGCCGCAACCTGTTGTGTTGTATGGCGTATTTCCTTCATAACAACGCCAGCCAAAGTTCAGGCCTGTGGGTTGCGGGAATGCAATTTTATTGACTTCTTCATGTTCTTCCTGGCCGACATCGGCAATCCACATATCGCCGTTCAATCGGTTGAAGGAATATTTCCATGGGTTTCGCATACCGATGGCCCAAATCTCGTCATTGCCGGCGACGCCAACATATGGGTTGCTCGCCGGAATATATGGTGCAGGCGCA
>Ga0193752_1001264_pt1 | contig 21361 bp, 17 predicted proteins | sample H1c1metaG_FD_144924 | JGI IMG/M metagenome (GOLD analysis project Ga0193752, IMG submission 144924) | Soil microbial communities from a riparian zone of the East river system, Colorado, United States - H1c1 | ecosystem: Environmental > Terrestrial > Soil > Riparian zone | place: USA: East River...
CGGTGAGCCACCGACTGCGTACTTCGAAACGCCATCGAGAAAATCTCGACGAGTGATGCCGCCATGCACGTAGCGATCGAACAGCTTGAGCACTTCCGGATGAAAGTCGACTGCGGTGTGGCGAGTCATGCTGAATCCTCGAATGCTGTTTTGAGGTCGGTACGAGCGGTCAGCAAACATGCAACGCATCAGCGCCGCATGCTTGAACACTTGTTACTGCATCGCCGGCATGTAGGCGGGGCCGGACGCTTTCACCACTTTGTTACGGAGCAGGCCGACGTTTTCGATCTCAACCTCAACGACGTCACCTGGCTTCATCGCGCTCGTCGTTCCTGGCGTACCCGAGTAAATCACGTCGCCGGGCATTAACGTGACGTACTGACTGATGTAGCTGATCAGGTACGGAATATCAAAAATCAAATCTTTGGTCCGTTGCGATTGCAGAGTTTTGCCGTTGACGCGAGTTTCAAGCAACAGATCCTGATAGTTCACACCGGTGACGATCCACGGACCCATGGGGCCGAAAGTATCTGAGCCTTTCGCGCGATACCACTGCAGATCTGTGCCCTGCCAAGCGCGCTCGCTCACGTCATTGCCGACCGTTACGCCGAACACATAGTTCAGCGCGTCTTCTCGCTTCACCTTAGTGGCCTGCTTGCCGATGACGACTACCAGCTCGCCTTCAAAATGGAGATTCGAGGCGTCGGCGGGATAGATGATGTCGGTACCGTTAGCCACGATCGCTGTCGGTGGCTTCGAGAAGAGACCCACATATTTCGCGACAGGTTGCTGTCCGATATGGCTCTTGTAGTTGAGACCGGCGCACACGACTTTCGAAGGTTCGGCCGGCGCCAACAATTTCACCGCTGAGAGCTTCTGTGTCTTGTTGGTCGGCTTGCCGTTGGCCCAAGGCGCGCCCGACAACTCACGCACAGTCTCGCCATCCAGAACGCCGTACGCGGTCTTGCCTTGCGCCTCGTATCGGACGTATTTCACGACCTCAGCCGAGGCGCTTTCTATGAGCGCAAACGCTGCGATCAGCAAAGTGCCGGTCATTAGCCCGCGATGAAATCTTTTCATAGTCATTCCCCAACATTTACCCATTTGATGGTCTGCAAAATTCGCCGCTCGACCGCGATGGGCCATGACGGAGCGATACGGGATGCTGCGAGGCTAGCATTTCGGTGCTGTAGACGCATCCTGCGATGCGATATGCTCCGCGCCTTTCAATTCTGAGTGACGCTTGGGGGCAAATCGAATGAATGGTGCAGAAAGTCTGGTTCGAACGCTGGTGAACGAAGGCGTCGACGTATGCTTCACGAATCCCGGCACCTCCGAGATGCACTTTGTGGCCGCATTGGATCGCATCCCCGGAATGCGGTGTGTGCTCGGCATGTTCGAGGGCGTTGTAACAGGTGCAGCGGATGGCTATTACCGTATCGCCGGCAAGCCGGCCTCGACGTTGCTGCATTTGGGGCCTGGCTTGGGCAACGGCTTGGCCAATTTGCACAACGCTAAGAAAGCCGGCTCCGGCATCGTGAACATCGTCGGCGAGCACGCGAGCTATCACATCAAGTACGACGCACCGCTCACTTCGGATATCGAAGGCGTTGCTCGACCGATGTCTAATTGGGTGCGTACCGCAAAGAACTCGCAAACCGTCTCCACCGAAGCAGCTGCGGCGATCAGCGTTGCACGCGAAGCGCCTGGCAAAATCGCCACGCTCATTCTTCCGGCCGATACTGCTTGGGGACCAGCGGATCAGGTAGGTGTCGCCCCGAAGACTCCCGCGCGTCGCAAAGTCGCGAAAGAAATGGTCGTAGCAGCTGCGAAGGCGCTGCAATCAGGCGGTTCTGCCGCCACGCTCTTACTGGGAGGCATTGCCGTGCGCGGCCGTGCATTGGAATTAGCAGGACGCATCGCCGCCAAGACAGGTTGTGTACTCGCTGCGGAATTCAATTGCGCACGGGCCGAACGCGGCGCAGGTCGAGTTCAACTTCAGCGAGTGCCGTATGTCATCGAGCAAGCGACCAAGATGTTTGCCGCAACCTCGGATTTGGTGTTGGTGGGCTCAAAATCACCGGTAGCTTTTTTCGCCTATCCCGACAAGCCCGGATTGATGGCGCCACCAAGCTGCCGCGTCACGGAACTCGCCGCGGTCGAAGAAGATATTGAAGCCGCGCTCGAGGCAGTTGCCACCGAACTCGGCGCGTTGAATCTTGGACCGGCTCATGTGGCTGAATTGAAGCGCTCCGCTTTGCCGACTGGGGCAATCACGCCTGAAGGCGTTGGTGCCGTACTCGGCGCATTGCTTCCCGAGAATGCCATCGTCGTCGACGAATCCGTGACCTCCGGGAGAGGATTTGCAGCACCGACCGCAACTGCGCCGTCGCACGACTGGCTCGGCATCATGGGTGGCGCGATTGGATTTGGTTTTCCTTGTGCCGTCGGGGCAGCGGTTGCTGCGCCGAATCGAAAAGTCGTTGCGCTCGAAGGCGACGGCAGCGGCATGTATACCGTGCAAGCGTTATGGACGATGGCTCGCAACTCGCTAGATGTCACGATGCTCGTGTTCGCCAATCGCTCCTATCAAATCTTGCGCGGCGAGCTCGCTGGCGTGGGCGCCGGCGAGCCCGGCAAGAATGCTACCGATATGCTTACACTCGACCGTCCCGATCTGGATTGGGTGTCGCTGGCAAAAGGTCACGGAGTCGAAGCTGGACGTGCAACTACGCTCGAAGAGTTGGCACGCGAGTTCAAGCGAGGCATTGCCAGCAGCGGGCCATATCTGATCGAGGTAGTGCTGTAACGCATATCGTATCGTTGCCGCGGCGCCGTGAGCGCTGTCGGCAACTGCCTACCTAATTTTGGGCTGACGTATGAGCGACGCACCGTCGCCATGCGGGTATCGTGTCTCTCGCTTGAAGACGAATACGAAGTACCCATTTCCAATGAGCGCTTCTGCGCAGATTGGCCGAGGTTAGGTTCCGAATGGCAACTCCGCGAACGCGTCACAGTCAAATCGGCTCACCGCCGCATGATGTAGCACTCCAATTCGCAGAGATTCGGCAACAGACGGAGTCCTTGTGCGCACCATTGCGAGTGGAAGACATGGGCGTGCAGACCATGCCCGACGTGAGTCCGCCCAAATGGCATTTGGGCGGACTCACGTCGGGCATGGGGCGCATACGACTTGGTTCTTCGAAACATTTGTCCTGCGGCCGCATGTGTCGAACTACAGACCGTTCGATGAGGCGTTCGAGGCGCTATTCAATTCCTACTACGAGACGATCGGCTCGCCCTATCCCCGCAGCGAACGGGGATTGCTCTCGCGGCCCGCTGTCGCGGATGTCTATAGCTATCGATCGCACGTCGATGCGGCCATGCTGGATCTCATACAGGAGGGCTTGAACCCAGATTTGAATGCGCGCATTCGATTAGGGATCGAGCACGAACAACAGCATCAGGAACTGCTGCTGACTGATATCAAACATATCTTGGGATCGAATCCGCTGCGGCCAACCTATAGCGCCGCCTATCGAAATGATTCGCCCGTCAAAGAAGTGATCGCCCCGACTCAAGGCTGGTTGTCGTGCCCGGAGGGCGTGCGTCAAATCGGACAAAGCAGGATTGAATCTGGCAACGACGATTTTCATTTCGATAACGAAGGCCCGCGCCATCGCATTTACCTGCATGAGTTTGCGCTGGCTTCGCGACTCGTGACGAATGGCGAGTTTCGCGAATTCATCGAAGACGACGGTTACTCGCGGCACGAGCTGTGGTTGGCGGACGGGTGGACGGAAGCGAAGCAGCGACAGTGGCAGTCACCGCTCTATTGGCAGCGAACGGGTGAGCGTTGGCTGCAGTACACTCTGGACGGTGTGCGCGCACTTCAAGATGCCGAACCGGTTTGCCACATCAGTTACTACGAAGCCGATGCGTATGCGCGATGGCGTCAATGCCGGCTCCCGACCGAAGCTGAGTGGGAAATTGCCGCCAGCAATTATGAAGTGGACGGCAATCTCGTCGAGAGCGGTGCGCTGCATCCGCTGCCTGCGAAGACGGCTTCCACCACACAGTTCTTCGGCGACGTGTGGGAATGGACCGCGAGCGATTACGCTCCCTACCCCGGCTATCGGCCGGCCGCAGGCGCGCTTGGCGAATACAACGGGAAGTTCATGTGCAATCAGCGTGTATTGCGCGGAGGCTCTTGTGCGACACCGCGCGCGCATCTGCGCGCAACGTATCGCAATTTCTTTCCCCCGAGCGTCCGCTGGCAATTTTCAGGACTGCGTCTCGCGAGGTCGGTATGAGTTCCGCTGTGTCGTTCGAATCCACTTGCGATGCGCCCACCGAAGACTTCGACGAGCTGTTGCAGGGTTTGGAATCGAAATTCATCCCGCCGAAGTATTTCTACGATCGCCGCGGCTCGGAATTATTCGAAACGATCTGCACGCTGCCCGAGTACTATCCTACTCGCACTGAAATTGCGATCTTGCGCGAGCACGCTCACGACATCGCCAAATTGATCAGCCCCGGCTCGGTCGTCGTCGAACTCGGAAGCGGTGCATCGGAAAAGGTGCGTCTATTGTTGGACGCCATTGAGCCTAGCGCGTACCTCGGCATCGATATTTCGCGTGAGTTTCTGAGGTCCGCCACCACGCGACTGGCTCAAGACTACCCTTGGCTCGATGTCCATGCCGCTTGCGCCGATCTGTCGCAGCCGCTGCATCTGACGTATCCCCCGCTCGAATTACCTCGGCTTGTGTTCTATCCGGGTTCAAGCCTCGGCAACTTCAAGCCGCACGAAGCCGAGCAATTCCTGCGGCAGCTGCGGCCATTCGTCGGCCGGCGTCAACCTCTGGCAGGAGGATTGCTCATAGGGATCGATCTGCAAAAAGATCCTCGGATTTTGCATGCAGCGTACAACGATGCGCAGGGAGTCACCGCAGCGTTCAATCGCAATCTCCTTTATCGCCTGCAGCGCGACTACGGCGCCCAAGTAGACCCCGAAGCATTCGCACATGAAGCTGTCTACAACTCCAAAGAGGGTCGCATTGAGATGTATCTGGTTAGCCAGCGCGATCAGGCAATCGAATTGGCGAGCCATCGCTTCGAATTCCCGCAGGGGACGCGGCTGTGCACGGAGTACTCGTATAAGTACACCATCGACGGCTTCGCCGACCTCGCGCGGCGAGCTGGATATCTCGTAGAGGCAGTCTGGACAGATGCACAGCGACTATTCAGCGTTCATTACCTTCGCAACAGCCAAGGCCAAGCGCGAAACTCGACTTCGAAGTAACGCGTCACTCTGCGTGGCCGATCCGCCTCTCGAGGCATTAGCCATAATCCCGCCCCGGGTTGCTTCAGGCAAACAATTCATTTCGGGCGTCTAGCCCTGTACTCTCAGTAGCTGGTCCCCCTCACTCGCCCGGCCCATGTTCTCTCCTTCGTCCGCCACCGAAATCGCCTTTTTGATGGTGGCCGTTATCCAAGCGGTTTTCGCCGTGATCTGGGCGTTGAGCGCATGGCTAGTGAAAGGCACGAGGCGCGCGGCTGCGCATTGGGCCACCTGGTCGGTCCTCAGCGCCGTCATTTGGATCACCCTCACGATCCGAATCGAGTCGCCGCCGCTGTTGGCGGTGTTGGCCGGCGTCATTGGTGTGATCTGCCTCCAGCGTGGCATCCGTATTTTTATCGAGCGCAAGCCACGGCACGGCCTGCACCTTGCTCTGCTAAGCGCTGTGTTCGTTGCGTGGTGGCTCGGCACAAAAACCTCGCTGCGCTATTCGCAAGCATTTCTCAATTTCGGCGTGCTCGCATGGCTTTACTTCGATATCGCTCGCGACCTCTATTCTCACGCGCGTACGAAATTACGATTTAAATGGCCTTGGCTACTGGCGCTCCCGACTGCACTGGGGGCAATCGCCTATGGAGCTCGCTCGCTGCAAGCACTGTTGCAGCCTAGTTCGGTCGTTGCGCAGATGGGAGCCGACAGTGCGCTTAATGTTGCGTCGGCCTTTTACTTTGTCGTGCTCGGGCTCGCGCTGCATTCGACATTGGCCGTTCTGGTTGTCGCGCGTCTGGTTGCCGCGTTGCGCCGGCTATCGCGTCACGACGGGTTGACCGACTTACTCAATCGACGCGCGATGGAGGAAGCGCTGGAGCACCATATCCAACTCGGGAAGCGAAGCGGCGCCGCCTTCGCAGTGATGATGTTGGACATGGATCACTTCAAACGCATCAACGATCAGCACGGACACGCTGTCGGCGATCTCGCGCTCAAACATGTAGCGGCTTTGCTGCAACGATTGATGCGCGAACAAGATTCGCTGGCACGTTTTGGCGGCGAAGAGTTCGTGATATTGCTGGCGCGCACCACCTTCGACGACGCCGAACCTCTGGCGGAACGCATACGCGCCTCGATTTCCGAGTCGCCATTGACGCACGCGGATGAGGCAGTTCCCCTCTCCATCAGCATAGGCCTTGCTCAGTGGCACGGCGCGGCCGAGGATGCGTCGCACCTACTGTCGCGGGCCGATGCTGCGTTGTTTCAAGCGAAGGTCCAAGGACGCAACCGCGTCGTGCGGGCCAATCGATCGGCGGCGTAACTCAGCGACGGCCACCTAGTACTCGCGCGGGCAAGAAGAGAATCGCCTTCAAGAGCTCGAAAACGCCATCCACCGCGATCCCTAGAATGCGGAAGGGCAGCAGAAGCAACCAAATGATCGGATAGAGTACGAGCGCCATCAAGGCCAACGGCCAGCAGACGACGAATAATAGGACCCAAAGTAAGAAAGTCATCGTCTTCCCCAATCAGCAATGCGCTGAGTTCGCGCGCTTGCGATGACTGTGGCAAAGAGCGGAAGAACGGGAAACGAATGACCGGCAAATGGCGCGCCACTGCCGGTCAATGCATTTCAAATGGACGTCTGAAGTTGGGTTACTTAGCCGCCGCTGGGAACGCCGGCAGCTTGTTCACATCGCGAGCGTCATGCTGAATGATGACGGTCGCTTTCAGATTCTTGGCTATCAACTTGAATCGATCGATCGATGCCAGCGAATCGGCGCGATTCACATTGAAGCTCGGCACACCGTTGTTCTCATAGTTTTCATGGAAGTGAGAAAGGTCGCCTGAGATCAGTATGTTGCCTTTCTCCTTGAGCTTAACAAGCAAGCTGGAATGGCCCGGTGTATGGCCCGGCATCGTCAGCGCAACGACCGTGCCGTCGCCGAATATGTCCTTGCGGTCGCCGATCACCGGATCAACCTTACCGCCACCGCTGATCCACGGCGCAAACGGCGCGGGATTCACACCTTGAGCCGGCTTAGGGTCCGTTAACGCATCCCAGTCGCCCTTGCCGATGATCAACGTCGATTGCGGAAATTGATTGGCCTGGCCGGTGTGATCGCCGTGGTAGTGACTGATGCCGAGATATTTGACTTGGGCCGGCTTCACGTTCACCTGCGCGAGCAAATCGGTCAGGCTTGTCTTGGGAGCCGTTGGCGTATTCCCGACCGGATTACCTGCATCCCACACCAGATAGTCGCTGCCGTGCTTGATCAAGTAGCAGCTGAACGTCAGTTGCACCTTCAAGCCGTCATAGGCAAAGGTGTCGGAAAAGCGCGCGACGTCCGACGGCGCTGCGTTCGTTCCGCATTCCAGACGCGTCAACGTGACCTCTGCGGCTGGCTGCGCGGGTGCTTGTGCAAACGCCGACCAACTCGCGAGGCACAACGTGACGCCGGCTAATGATGCCTTCATGAATCTTCTCCCAGAATGACTAAACGCTGAATCCTTCTTTGCTGATCGGCATCGTCCGAACCCGATGTCCCGTCGCAGCGAATATAGCGTTGCCGATCGCGGGCGCCAATGGCGGCAAGCCCGGCTCGCCGACGCCGGTCGGCGCGTATTCGCTTTCGATGAAGTGGACGTCGACACTCGGTGCGTGTCGAATGCCCATCAACTTGTAGTTGTGAAAATTCGATTGCTGCACGAGGCCGTCTTCCATCGTCACTTCAAGTCCCAGCATGGTGCTGAGCCCGTCGAGGATTGAGCCCTCTACTTGCGCAGTCGCTCCGCTGAGATTGACAATGGGTCCGATGTCGACCGCGGCCGTTACGCGATGGACTGTGACTTTCTTATGGGCATCGACGCTGATCTCGGCCACTTCAGCGACATGCGCCGCATGACAGAAATGGAACGCAAATCCCAAGCTGCGTCCCTTCGGTAACGATTTGCCCCAGCCGGACTTTTCCGCGGCCAGTTTGATCACCGCCGCGGCGCGACCCGTATTCAGCGAGCGCACATTGTTGGGCTCGAACCAGCGCGGCTCGCCCATCATCTCTAGCAGAAACTGGACATGATCGCGACCGGCGGCATGCGCGAGCTCATGGATAAAACTTTGAACGGGCCAACTCATCGTGTTGGCGCCTGGTGCGCGCCAAGGCCCGGTAGGTGTTTTGATGGGTAGCAATGTGCGCGTACCGCGAACATTTGCGACATTCAGCATCGGAAATTCGGATGCCGCGAAGTACACGCCATTCGCCGGCTGTCCCTGATGGCTCATGCCGATCAGATGGTTGTCCCAGGCCACCAGCTTGCCGTTCTTATCGACGGCGCCGCGCAACGACTGAAATCCGCCCACGCGAAAATAGTCATTGGCGAAATCGTCTTCGCGAGTCCACGTGAGTTTGACCGGCTTGCCGACCTGCTTTGAAATCGCCAGTGCTTCCTGAACGAACTCCAGACTGCCGCGCCTGCCGAAGGCGCCGCCTATACGCGTCAAATTTACTTTGACGTTGGCGGCCGGCACACCGAACTCCTTCTCCACCATTGGAAAAATGCGTTCCGGTGCTTGCGTCGGCACCCAGACCTCGACGGTTTTGTTCTCTTGCTTGAAGTGCGCCGTACAGTTCATCGGCTCCAGACAGGCGTGGTAGACGAAAGGATACGTGTAGAAACTCTTGATCACCTTGTTGTCGGCGTTCGCGAATTGGGCATCGACGTTGCCGACCTTCGTGACGACCGTACTTCCTTGGGCTTCCGCCGCTGACTTGGCTTGTTTCACCAAGTCGGTCCAGCTGTCGCGTGACGCGTTGCTTTCGTCCCACTGCACTTTTAAGCGAGTCTTCGCTTTCATGACGGCCCAAGTCGATTTACCGACGATGGCGACGCCCGAGAGCAAGCCGTTTTTTTCACCGTTGCCGTCTAGAATGAACGCATCGACGACACCCGGCTGCGCTTTGACCTCATCGAGATTGGCGCGAACCGCCTTGCCGTACACGCGCGGGCTCTTCTGATACACCGCGTACAGCATGTCCGGCACTTGCGTATCGATGCCGAACAGAGGTTGTCCGGTGACGATAGCGGGATTATCGACGCCGCTGACACGCGTTCCGAGCAGGCGATACTCTTTACGCTCTTTGAATTTCAGAGAGCTGACTGTCGGCGCGGGTTGCTTTGCCGCCGCCGCGACCAGCTGCGAGAACGGCAGCTTGTGTCCGGTCGGCTCATGCACGACGTGACTGTCGATCGTCTTACATTCAGCTGCGGGTACTTTGAGCATCGATGCGGCAGCGCCAATCAACATCTGGCGAGCGGCGGCACCCACGCGGCGCATCTGGTCGAAGCACCGCGGTGTGGTGGTCGATCCGCCGGCCCGCTGTTCGCCGAACAGCGCCCGATTGATGGGCGCCTGCAATACCGTCACATCGCTCCATTTCACGCCCAATTCCTCGGCGGCGATCATGGGAATAGACGTTTTGACGCCCTGCCCCATGTCGGGATTGCCTGCAAAAATAGTGACGCGACCATTTGCTGCAATTGTGATGAACGCATTGAGTTGCGCACTAGCGTTCGTGTGAGAGACGAGCCCATTTGCTTTGCTCTCGGGCAAGTACATGGCCAGCGCAAAGCCTCCGCAGCTCAGTCCGGTCAGCTTTAAGAAGGAGCGCCGGTTGAACTTCCTTCCGGCCGCTAGTTCGATTTCTGCAAGCATCGAATCGTTACCGGACTGCGGCGTATTCGCCGCGGCTAATTTCGGTGCGTATTCAGATTTAATTTCTAGGGTAGCTGCTGGCATGGTCATTCCCCCTGAGCAATGGGCGACATGGTGCTCCGCAGGATGGCATGCGGTCAATGAATCGCGCCCGACTGTCAATCTCCGATTGGCCATCCGACTATTGGCAACTGGTCAGCGGTCAATCCGCCACTGCTCAATCGTTTGCGTAGGCGTATGGACCGCCCTTCTCCAAGGCAGTTTGATAGGCGGGCCTCTGGTGCAGCCTCTTTAGCCATTCGCGAGTGCGTGAATGATGGCCGCCGAGTAGTTTCTGTGTTGCAGCAACCTCGACCGGAAACGAAAGTTGAATGTCGGCGACCGTGAAATCGCCGCCGGCAATGAAGGTGTCACTGAAAGACTGTTCGATGAAATCGAGATGCGTCTGGATTTGAGCGTCAACGCGCTCGAGTACCGCCTTTCCGGCATCGCCCACACGACCTAAATACAGCTTCAATAGGACTTGCGGCATCAAGGATCCTTCCGCGTAGTGCATCCAATAGCGATAACGCTCGAACTCGCTTGTTGAACGCGCTGGAGCCAATTTCCCGCAGCGCTCCGCCAAGTACTCAAGAATTGCTCCCGACTCCGCGACCACTTGTGCGCCATCGCTAATGACCGGCGATTTTCCGAGCGGATGCACTGCCTTGAGTTCAGGCGGTGCAAGCATTGTTTTGGCGTCGCGCTGATAAGGGACGATGCGAAAATCGAGACCGAGTTCCTCCAGGCACCAAAGCACTCGTTGCGACCGAGAGTTATTGAGATGATGCACTTGGATCATGACCGCTTTCTAAGGAACCGATGACTACCGCAATGCGTACTATACGTGTAACCGGCAATGCGGCGCGGGCGGTTATGCGCCAACAGACTTCGCCTCCGTTTACATACCCGTAAGCGGACTTGCGACGATAGACTCGCACGCCGGCTCAATCTCGCTGGCTCAATTTCGTTTCTTGAGAGGGAATCACATGAAAACTTCGATTCTGACGCGTGCGCTTTGGGTAGCAGCAGGCTCGCTAAGCATGACTGTCGCCATGGCGGCGGATGTCAAACTCACACTCACCGGCGCACAAGAGGTGCCGGCCGTCACGACGCAAGCCACTGGTAACGGCACCATCACGATTGGGATGGATAACTCAGTCAGCGGCACCATCACAACTTCGGGCATCGTAGGCACGGCCGCTCATGTTCATTTGGCGGCGCCCGGAAAGAACGGTCCACCGATCATCACGCTCACTAAGAAATCCGACAACGAATGGTCGGTGCCAGCGGGTTCGAAATTGACCGATGAACAAGCGGCCAGCTTCAAAGCGGGTGATTTGTACGTCAACGTGCATAGTGCCGCTAACAAGGGCGGCGAGATTCGCGCGCAACTGAAATAGCTTGAACGGACAGCGGACGCCGATCGGCGTCCGCTACTCCGTAATCAAATGACGAATTCTTTTGCTGGTGGGCGCAGATTGTAATTTGAGCTCATTGCATAGCCGTATGCACCGGCGTTGGCGATCAACAATACATCGCCTTCTTGGCTGACCGGCAACAAACGATCGTTACCCAGTTGATCGCCCGATTCACAAATCGGTCCGACAACATTGACCAATTGCGTTGCAGGCTCGTCCAATCGCGTTAGATTGACGATGTCATGATGCGCTCCATAAAGCGCCGGTCGAATGAGCGAGTTCATGCCGGTCGCGACGCCAACGTATTGAATCGCGCCCTTGCCTTTTAGCTGCGTCACTTGCGCGAGCAACACTCCCGCTTCGGCGACCAAGAAACGTCCCGGCTCCAACCACAGTGACAGCTTGGGATGTTTGTCGTGTAATTCCGCGAGGACCGCCCCCAGTGCATTGAGATCGATGCTGGGGTCTGTTGCCTTCTCAGGAATGCCGAGCCCCCCGCCCAGATCGACGGTCTTCGCACTCGGGAATCGTGCGACCAGCTGCGTCAAAATGTCGCCGACTTCACGCCAATTATCGACATTGAAGACGCCGCTGCCCGTATGGGCGTGCAAGCCGACGATCCGCGCACCCGCTGCCTTCGACAACCGCTCCAATTCATCCAGCTCGAACATTGGGATGCCGAACTTCGAATGAATGCCGGCCGTCCGCACCTTGTCATGATGACCGCGACCTGTACCGGTATCGATGCGCACGAATACATCGCGATCCTTGAATACTTCCGGATAGCTTTTCAGAGGGTGCAAGTTGTCGAGTGTGACGCGCACACCCTGCTCGAAGCCCCACACATACTCGTAGCGCGGCGCGAAATTCAGCGTGAACAATATGCGTGCGCGCTCGAGCTTAGGAAACAACTCAATCAGTCGCTCAATTTCTCCGGGCGCCACACAATCGAAATCGACGCCTTGCGCTTCGAGCGCTTGCAGCAATTCGCGATTGGGATTCGCTTTCATTGCAAACAGCACTTTGCTGATGCCGGGCAATTGCTGCAGCGATTTCGCTCGCTCGAGGACTGTTTGCTTGTCGTAGACGTAGGCAGCCCCATGTTCCGCACCGAGCTTCAGAAGCTCTGCGCGACGCTTCTGCCACCACTGCGTGGGCCCTGCAGCGGCCTTGGACGCCGGAGCGTAAAGCTGCTCCCACGTCGGACCGAGAATTCGCGCGTCCGGCGAATTGTGAATCGTGATCTCGTGCAATCGCGTCACCAGCCGATCGCCCTGCGTTTCGTCGACCACGAAGGTGAGATTCAGGTCATTCGCTGCCTGAGTCACGAGATAGATCTTTTGTTCTTCGAAGAGTTCGAGCGCTTCGCCTAGTTTGTGCAGGATCGCGCGAATACGGCGACCGACCAGACTCACTGCAGCGCACGGGCCGAACACTTCGACACGGCAGAGCTTGGTCAAGTCCACTACGAGCGCATCCAGAGCAGCCTGATTCAGCGTATTGGCGGCGGGATCGAGCGAGACTGTGACGTTTGTTTCCGAGGTCGACACCAAGTCGACACTCAAGCCATGATCTTTGAAGACCTGGAATGCGTCGGCGAGGAAGCCGACCTGATGCCACATGCCGACGGTTTCCATCGACACAAGCGTGATGCCTTTCTTGATCGTGACGGCTTTAACGTGAGCGTCACCCTCACCGCCATGCGCGGTGATCTCGGTTCCTTCCAGGTCTGGTGTCTGTGTGGCATACACATAAAGCGGAATGCCATATTGCTTCACCGGCATCAGGCAGCGCGGATGCAACACCTTTGCTCCACTGCTCGCGATTTCTTGGGCTTCGTCATACTCCAATGCGCGAAGCAGCCGCGCGGTGGGCACTGACCGAGGATTGGCGCTGAACATACCTGGCACGTCCGTCCAAATCTCTAAGCGCCTAGCGGCGAGTTTGGCGGCGAAGTAACTACCCGAGGTGTCGGAACCGCCGCGACCCAACAACACCGTGTCTCCGGCTTCGTCGCTCGCAATAAAGCCTTGAGTGATCCAAACCTTGTTAGCTTGCGAGCAGTGATCACGCAACGTTGCATCCGGTTCGAATCTGCAAGTTGCCGACAGATACGACGCGCGAGCGTTCGCGTTGCGGCGTACTTCAGCCTTGAGAAAGTTGCGTGCATCCATCCATTCGACATCGAGGCCCTGAGCGGCAAGAAACGAAGCGCCAAGCCGGGTTGCCATCAACTCGCCCTGTGCCATCACGCGGGCGCGCAAGCGATCGCTGACTTCGCCCACTAGCGCGATGCCGGACGCAATTTGACGTAGACGATTGAATTGCTCTTCTAGATCCGCGCTTGGCATCACGCCCAGCGCTTCAGCCAAATCGCGATGCCGCTTTTCGATCTGGTCCATTGCCGATTGCCAATCGCCGTTGCCGACGCCGCCATCGGCCAACGCGAGCAGTTGCTCCAAACGATCGGTGATGCCTGACAGCGCCGAGTGCACGATCATCGGCCGCAGCCCGTCCTTGAGGCGGGCGCGCACGACATTGGCGATGTTGTGCCAGTTAGGTACTGACGAGACACTCGTGCCGCCGAACTTTAGAACGACGAACGTGCTATCTGCGATTTGCGGCGAGGGTCGAACGATGGTCATTAGAGGATCCAGGATCCCCGCGGCTGTGCCGCAAGGCGTGACAACTTACTTTGTGCGGGTTCGGTCGCGCGAGCCCCAGCAATACTAAGTCAGATCTTCAGCGAGACTTCTTGTAAGCCGGTGGCAGGCATCAGGTAGCGCAAGGCTTCACGAACGATCGCGGGGATCGTCGCCCCACGCTCATTGTTGTTCGTCGAAGTCTTCCAGCTCTTTTTGCAGGCGCCGCTCCGCGAGCACGTCTTCGAGCTTGCTCCAAGCTGCTTTGCCCTTTTTCACGGCAGCATTGCTGCTGCTTGGACGTGCGCGACGTTCCGTGCCGATGAATTTGTCGATGTCTTGAGACTCATCGGTTTCGGCTACAAAGTCGTCGTCTAGATCAAAATGATCTTCGTCTCTCTCCACGATGGCTTCCTACGCAATTCGAAAAAATTAGGCCAGAATCAATCACATCGGATGCAGGGTCAGTCCGGGCCGGCCGCGAACGGTGCGGACTATATACGATGCGACGTGCTTTTCAATGGCGATTTTGTACTCGAACTCAACCGCTCAAAAGTGGCGGACTGACGCGTCCATCTGTACTTTTGGGACCTGTCCCAAGCGATTCTCATTGGCTATTAATCAATCGCTTATAGACTATTTCGAATGTACGATCACAGGAGCGCCACGCCCGAGCCCTAATCCTGCGGCGGCGCTTTGCTCTGCGCGAGCGATCTCCAGCACGGCAAACGAGTTGATGAGCGCTAAATAGTCGCCGGGACGCGCATCGCCATAGGTTCGCCGAAGCGGAAACTCCTGAGCGCCGGCCCGCACGACAGGCGCTTCAAATTTGGTGAGCGCTGCAGCATCGATGTTGGTGATCAAGTTCCCGAAGTGATCGACTGTAATCACCACACCACTAACCGAGGTGTCGGTGACTGTGGGGTCGTCGATCCATGAAGGAACAACTTCGACAATTTGCTCCCCGAGGCTGGCCGGCCGCACACGTCCCACGGCGATCTCAGCCGCCATCGGCGCGAAGATGTCGCGTCCATGAAATGTTGCGCTGGGCGTACCGATGCCAAGTGGAACCAAATGACTCGATTCGATGCGATAGATCCGCGCACCCGATGTTCGAGTAATGACCGAGGCAAGTAAGCCGTTGTCCGGGGCGAGGAAGATGTGCCCGTCCGCCTCGACGGCGACGATGTCGCGTTTGGTTCCGACGCCCGGATCCACCACGGCAACATGCACCGTGCCGCGCGGAAAATATTGAAAGCTGCGAGCTAACCAGAAACCTGCTTCGGCGGGCCAGTGCGCCAGAATGTCATGCGTGAGATCGACCAGCTTCGCGTCGGGAAAGCGCCCCAGCATCTGCCCTTTCATCACTCCAACGAATGGGTCGCGCAGACCAAAGTCGGTCGTCAGCGTGATGACGCCGCAAGGATACTGATTCGACGAACCTCGAAAGGGTTGTCCTGACACTTCGTGCTCGTTAGGACCGACTAGCGCTTAAGACTTCGACGGATCGGGCGGCGTTGCGTACTTGAACATGTACCTCATCGCATCGCCGATGGTGCTCGACCACACGGGCCAAGCGTGCGCGCCGTTGACGATACGCAGTTCCGCAGGATGCTTGTTCTTTCGCAACAGCGCGTAGAATACAGGCGCATCGGATTCAATGAAGAAATCGTCGTCATCGCCGGAGTTGACGTACATCGGAACTTGGATCTTCTTGTCGAGGTAGGCATTCCAGAGCGCGGGGTAATTCATCGACTGCCACATCGGCTCGTCGAAAGTTTGCTCCCCGAATACGCCGACGCGCCGGACCGATGAAGTGGCCGGAGGGAGCGGATTGTAAATGGCTGGAGACAACAATCCTGCCGCGGCAAATTTTTCCGGGTACAGCATCGCAAAGCGCATCGCGCCATAACCGCCCATCGAGAGGCCGGCAATGAAGCGACCACCGCGATGGGTTTGCGCGCGATACGTCTTCTCGACATCGGGTATCAAATCGCGCAGCAAAGCCGTTTCCATTTTTTCCTTGCGGTCTACATACCACGTCGTTCCCGCGTCCGGCATGATGATGATGCAGGCGGGCAATTCTCCGCTGGCGATCAATGCATCGGTCGTTGCCTGGATGCCGCCGCGCTCTGCCCAATCCTTATGCGACTGCGCGTTCCCATGTAGAAGATAGAGCACGGGATATTTCGCGGTCGACCCTTCGTAGCCGGTGGGCAGGTAGACCGAATACGTCCACTTTCGATTCAATGCGCTCGAGTCGATCTCGCGTGCGGTGATCGTGCCGGCTTGTGCGACGCCAACCAGCAGCAGCCCCAGCAACGCGAAGCGCAGACGTGCTGCCTCGAAACTGAATATTGATTTTGCCAACATAGAAACCCCGATGATTCGTGCGCGAAACCGCGGCGTCATTGCTTTAACGGCTGCAGCCAATCCCGCGACCGGTCGCCAAATACCATGAAACTCGGATTGAGTAATTCCTGTTTAGTGTTGTAACGCAAACGCTCGCCATTCAACAAGCAGACTACGCCGCCAGCGGCCTCGACGACCGCCTGTGCGGCGGCGGTATCCCACTCGCTGGTTGGCCCAAGCCGAGGATAAAGATCGGCGCCGCCTTCGGCAACGACACAAAACTTCACGGCGCTGCCCATCGATAATATTGCGTGCGCGCCTAACCGCGACAAATACGCGTCCAATTCCGCGCTTCGATGCGATCGACTGCCGACGACTCTTACTGGTTGCGAGACCTTGCTCGTCACGCAAATTGTTTGCGACGGACCACCGCCCTGCTGGCGCTGCGCATCGAGTCCTGGGGCGCCGCTGTAGGTCGTGTCGCTCGCCGGGACATACACGACCCCGAGCGCAACATTGTGATGGTGAACCAGCGCAATATTGACCGTGAACTCGCCGTTGCGCGACACGAATTCCTTCGTGCCATCGAGCGGATCGACTAGCCAGTAAGTGCTCCAGGTTGATCGTTCTGCGAATGGAATCTCGGACGATTCCTCAGATAGCACCGGCCATTGCGGCGTGAGCGCGTGCAGCCCCGCCAAGATGATCTCGTGTGCGCGCAAATCGGCAATTGTCAGAGGTGAAGCGTCGCTTTTTGCAGTGACTTCAATGTTGCCTGCGTAGACATCCATGATCGCGGCGCCAGCACGCTTTGCGAGGCCAATAACCGCTTCTCGCAGTCGCGCCAGCTGATCAAGTTGTGCAAGATCGAGTTCACCCAACGCTTCGAGTTCGACGCTTGCCATGATCGCGATCGACGCTCCACAAATTTGAACTAGCGCAGCACGCCTCGTTGACGCAGCTGCTCAATGATTGCGTCCGCCGATTGTTCCGACGTGTATCGCGTCGTATCCAGGCGAATTTCCGGTTGCTCCGGCGGCTCGTAGGGAGAATCGATACCGGTAAAGTTCTTAATTTCACCGCGTCGAGCCTTTCCATAGAGACCTTTAGGGTCACGCCTTTCCGCTTCGGACAAAGGAGTATCGACGAACACTTCGATGAACTCACCCGGTTGTAGCAAATCGCGAGCCATCCGTCGCTCGGCGCGGAACGGCGAAATGAAAGACACCAATACGATGAGGCCCGCATCCACCATCAGCTTCGAGACTTCCGCCACACGGCGGATGTTCTCGACGCGATCGGCATCGGTGAAGCCCAGATCTTTGTTCAAGCCATGGCGTACGTTATCGCCGTCGAGTAAGTAGGTATGTTGTCCGCTCGCGTGTAGTTTTTTCTCGACAAGATTCGCAATTGTCGACTTGCCCGCCCCGGACAAACCGGTAAACCACAGCACGGTGGCCGTTTGCTGTTTTTGCTCGGCGCGAACCTGCTTGTTGACGTCCAGCGCCTGCCAGTGAATGTTGTCCGCACGACGCAACGCAAATTGAATCAATCCGGCACCGACGGTGTCGTTGGTGATACGGTCGACCAGAATGAAGCCACCAGTTTCGCGGTTGTCGGCGTACGCATCGAATGCGATGGCGCGATCCAAGTTCAAATTGCAGACGCCAATCTCGTTCAACTCGAGCTGCTTAGCGGCCAACTGCTCCAGTGTGTTGACGTTCACCTTGTATTTCGGTTGGGCAATGCTGGCCGTGACGGTCTTAGCGCCGATCTTCAACAGATAGGGGCGGCCTGGAAGCATCGGACTCTCGTGCATCCAAATGACTGTCGCCTGGAATTGATCCGCTACGCCGGCAGGAGAATCAGTCTTCACCAATACATCGCCGCGACTGACGTCGATTTCATCGGCCAGCGTCAACGTGATCGACTGCCCTGCAATTGCTTGAGGCAAATCGCCGTCCATCGTGACGATACGTGTGACCGTGCTTTCTCTTCCAGAAGGCAACGCTCTGATTCGATCGCCGACTTTTACATTGCCGCTGGCGATCAGGCCCGCAAACCCGCGAAAATCTTGGTTGGGTCGATTTACCCATTGCACGGGCAATCGGAACGGCCGGGACTGGGAGTCTTCGTGAATCGGCAGCTCTTCCAGGAAAGTCATCAGCGTCGAACCGCGATACCAAGGCATCGAGGATGTCGCTTCGGTGATGTTGTCGCCCTTCAACGCGGACATCGGAATAGCGGTGAAGTCCTCGATACCTATCTGCTTTGCGAACTCGCGGTAGTTACGGACGATGCAGTCGAAGGTTTCTTCGTCGTAGCCCACCAAATCCATCTTGTTGATGGCGAGTACTACATTGCGGATACCCAGTAAAGATACGATGTAACTGTGTCGGCGCGTTTGCGTCAAGACGCCTTTACGCGCATCGATCAAGATGACGGCGACGTCGGCGGTCGATGCGCCGGTCACCATGTTGCGCGTGTACTGCTCATGACCGGGCGTGTCGGCAACGATGAACTTGCGCTTGTCCGTGGAGAAGAAACGATAGGCGACATCGATCGTGATGCCCTGCTCTCGCTCCGCCGCGAGACCGTCGACGAGCAACGCGAAATCCAAATCGCCACCTTGCGTCCCCATTTTCTTCGAATCGGCTTCGAGAGCCGCGAGCTGATCTTCAAAAATCAGTTTCGATTCGTACAGCAGCCGACCGATAAGCGTCGACTTCCCGTCGTCCACGCTGCCGCAAGTGATGAAACGCAACAAGCTCTTTTGCTCGTGCGCCTTCAAGTAGCCGACGATGTCCTCGGCGATCAAATCCGATTTGTGAGCCATTAGAAGTACCCCTCCTGCTTCTTCTTCTCCATGGAGGCGGCGGCGTCGTGATCGATGACGCGCCCTTGGCGCTCGGAGGTGGTGGTCAGCAACATCTCTTGGATGATGGACTGAAGGTTATCGGCATTGCTTTCGACGGCGCCGGTCAACGGGTAACACCCTAACGTACGGAACCGAACGTTCTTCATCTGCGGCTTCTCGCCCGGCTGCAACGGCATACGTTCGTCATCGACCATGATGAGCGCGCCGTCGCGCTCGACGACTGGCCGCACTGCCGAGAAATACAGCGGCACGATCGGAATGTTCTTCAAATAGATGTACTGCCAGATGTCGAGCTCGGTCCAGTTCGATATCGGGAACACGCGCAAACTCTCGCCGCGTCCTTTACGCGTGTTGTAGAGCTGCCAGAGTTCGGGGCGTTGGCGCTTTGGATCCCAGCGATGCTGCGCCGAGCGGAATGAGAACACTCGCTCTTTGGCGCGGGATTTCTCTTCGTCGCGGCGTGCACCGCCGAAGGCTGCGTCAAAACCGTGTTTGTCTAGCGCTTGTTTGAGTCCTTGCGTCTTCATCACATCCGTATGCACGCCGGAACCATGTGTGAAAGGACCAATGCCCTGCTTCACACCGTCTTGGTTGATATGCACCATCAAATCCAGGCCGAGTTCCTTCGTCATGCGATCGCGGAACTCGATCATCTCGCGAAACTTCCATGTCGTGTCCACGTGCAGGAGCGGGAACGGTGGCTTGGCGGGATAAAACGCCTTCATCGCCAAATGCAGCATCACAGAGCTGTCCTTGCCGATCGAATAGAGCATGACCGGTTTTTCACACTCGGCCACCACCTCACGCATGATGTGGATGCTTTCGGCTTCGAGCCGTTCGAGATGCGTGAGTTGTGCTTGGGTGATCGTCATGTCGAAGGCAAATGGCCGATTTGGAACGGGAATTGTTCCATGATCCGGAGGGGTGGATTATCGCCGTTGGTTCTTAGGGGGTAACGCGGTATTCGGGAGGCGCGTTGCGAATGGGCTATCGCATCCCTGGTCTTTGTCTTTACGTAGCTACGCTCGTAAAGTCGGAATAAGACCCGGTAGCTGGTTCGGGATTCGTCAGCGGAGATGTCGAATGAGGGTAGGTGCGCTTCGCGCTCCCTGGTATTACTACTGTTCTCTTTGCCAATCCAAAGAGAAAAGTAGCAAAAGAGGACTTTTCGGAGGGTCGGTGCGCTATCGCGCTCCCTGGTATTACTACTGTTCTCTTTGCCAATCCAAAGAGAAAAGTAGCAAAAGAGAAAGATTGGTCGGGACGACAAGATTTGAACTTGCGACCCCTTGCACCCCATGCAGAAACTGTCTGCACGGGCGTGAAAGTACTTGAAACGATATGGTAGCGCAAGTACCGTGATTACTAGGGCTTGAAGCGATTCACAGTCTCTCGTGTCATTTCATCCTATTTCGGATAAAGTGGACACAGAGTGGACACGAAACCCCAAAAAAGCGACCCCTTGTGAGCCTATGGCCGCCCGCCTAGTCCCGACTCGCGCAGCAACGCTTGACCCCGGAACTTACACCGACCCCGGCCAGACGGGGCTGCAGCTCCGCGTACTGGCCAAACAGGCCGGCTTTTCACGCACGTGGCTACTCCGCTTTAAGTTTCGAGGCGAAGAAACGCGCATTGCGTTGGGACATTTCCCCGAGACATCGCTGGATACCGCGCGGGGCCTGGCGCGCAAATACCGCGAGCTGGCCAGCCAAGGAATCGACCCGCGCAAGGCCCGACCGTCAACCACCCGGGCGCGAGCCGCAGCCGCCACCAACACAACGGTGCCGACCGATGGCCACTCCATCGAGTTTTTGGCGCATGAGTTCTTGGAAAGGCATGTCCGTCCAAGCCGGAAACGCCCGGAGTATGCCGAGCGCATCATCAAAAACGATGTTTTGAGCGGTTGGGCCGGACGTGATGCGCGAACCATCAAACCGCGTGAAGTCATCGAACTGCTGGACGAAATTGTCGCGCGCGGATCCCGAGTTATGGCTAACCGTGTCGCCGGTCTACTGGGCCAGATGTTCA
>Ga0193752_1001265_pt1 | contig 21344 bp, 19 predicted proteins | sample H1c1metaG_FD_144924 | JGI IMG/M metagenome (GOLD analysis project Ga0193752, IMG submission 144924) | Soil microbial communities from a riparian zone of the East river system, Colorado, United States - H1c1 | ecosystem: Environmental > Terrestrial > Soil > Riparian zone | place: USA: East River...
GGCAGCACTATAAAAAAATTAAACGGTTTTGCAGTTGTAAATTATAATATTGGCAGTTTTGAAGGCAATTGGAAAGATGATAAAAGGGATGGGCAGGGAACTTTTACCTGGGCAACAGGTGACAAGTATACAGGTGAATGGAAGGATGATAAAATAGAAGGCTCCGGAACTTTTTCATGGCATTCGGGAGGCAAATATATTGGCGAATGGAAAGATGGAAAAAGAAATGGACAGGGAACAACCACGCTTGAAAGCGGCATCCTGTATTTTGGTCAATATAAAGACGGATCAAGGAATGGGCAGGGAACATTTACCTGGAGTACAGGCGATAAATATACAGGTGAATGGAAAAATGACGCAATGAATGGTTATGGTACTTTTACATGGGCCAATGGTAATACATTTGCCGGGGATTGGATAAATAATAAAAAGAACGGAAAGGGAACATTTACCTGGACGAATGGAGAAAAATATATTGGTGAATATAAAAATGATATGAGAAACGGCCAGGGAACTTTTGTCTGGGCAAATGGAGAAAGATATGTTGGTGAGTGGATGGATGATATACGGGATGGACAAGGAACTTATACATGGCCTAATGGAAGTTCATATGTTGGTGAATTTAAAAATAATGCCAGGTGCGGAATGGGCACTTTTACGGCACCCGACGGCTATAGCATCAGTAATTGCGACTATTGCACAAAGTTTACAGGAAAATGGTTCAATAATAAAAAGATTGATCTTGGAAAGTGCTATAATTCAAATGGAAACCTTTTATATGAAGGATACTTTATGGAAGATAAACCAACCGGTATCTATCCCCGGGACAAATAAGGTAGTACAATAAATTGGGCTCAGGTCATTAAAGGAAATCATTGAAAATGAGTGAAGAAAAACAAAAGAAGATAATTGCTTTATATCACCAGGAAATTAATGACCTGGAGGAAAAAAGACAAGTTTTTCTTGGGCAAATTGCTAATGAAGAAATAAGTATTTCCAAATTGGAAAAAGAGGTTAAAACTTTAACCGAAAAGAAAAAAAAATTATCATTTGAAGTTGCAGGTTTAAATAAGAATACCAGAAGTAATCCGGGCAAAGCCAAAATTGCCTGGATCGCTTTTTTTTCTTTATTAATTATTTCTGTAACCCTGGTATCATATTTACTCCTTAACCAAACGGATATTAAAAAATCCAATTTACCAGGCAAACCTGAAAATGACACCCCTGTTGATTCTTCTCTTTATGGTATTGTTAATTATAAACAATTTGATATTTACGGGCAGCATTTTAAGTATACCGGAAAAACTTTGAATGGTATGCCGGAGGGAGAAGGAAATGCTTTTTTTGATAATGGGGATACCTATATTGGCGGGTTTAAGAATGGCTATAGGGAAGGTAAAGGAAAATATCATTTTTTTAAGGGCGATTTACTCGATGGCAATTTCAGGAAAAATGATGCAGATGGTATTGGGAAATACATTTTTAAAGATGGGAGCTATTATTATGGGGAGTTTAGCGGTTCTTTATTCAATGGACAAGGTATTTTGTTTTCTGCAGACGGCAGCATTGCAGAACAGGGCCTTTTTAAGGATGGAAAACTTATAACGAAGTAATTGTTTCTTATCAACCAGTAAACAATTTACCATTGTCCACAGGTACCATCGTATTTATTTTTTGTTGTCATTAAATTTTGTTCCCCGGTACAAACATACTATCCCTGCCAGGCGAAAAACAAACCCGGCGACCCTGCAAGATACCTGCGCCAGGTGTTTTTTAAAATTGCACCTATTTTACTCGCTGTTTTTTGTAACCTTTTTTGAAAACCGGTTTTTGTAACCGTACATTTTTGCATTTTTAATTTGGTTACAAAACTGTAACCTTTTTATTTTTGAGATCTTGTAACGTTACATTTCCTGGTTTTTATTTTTGGTTACATTTTTTCCAGGTTTATTTTCTATGGAAAATTAATTGCTGTTTGTAACGTGGTGGAAAAGCCGGCCAAATATAATTTAGCAGGATGAGCAAAACACCTGGGGCAAACAGTTAAGCCAGTTTGGGGAATGTAATGAGGAAATAAAAGTTGTTGGTCAGGCGATCAACAACGGCGAAGACCTAAGCCAGTTGAGGGAAACTTAATCATAAAATTTAATAAATGTTACCGGGTGAACTTCCCATGCCGTGGTTAATTTAATACCAGGCCAGCTTTGACGACCATTACGGGCAAATGTTTTTCCGTGCTCTTCATCATAAACAGGCTACCCTTTATCCAGATAGGTACTGGTTTGCTACGCCAGTCATTTTTTGAGTACCCGATGCGGCAGGTACCATTTATACGAAACCAATTCTCAAAATCCTTTCTCGCTTTTACAATTGCAGCTTTTCCTAAACTGCCATTACGTGGTGGTTTACCGCTAATCTCAATATTGAATTCATTAAATTGTAAATATCACGAATTTAAAAACGGTTGAATGTATTTTGAAACCAAAGATTGATGATTGTTTTCAAACTCCAATCTGTTGTCAAGTGAAAGCAAATGTCTTGCTTTAGCAGCATTCGTCCCAATCAAAACAATTTTTCCTTCGCTATCAATTTTGATAAATTCCGTAAACAAAGCAAGGTGGTTTCTGAAATAAGTAAACTGATTATAAATGGTTGTTTTTTGTGTCCAAATTTCTGTTTCACTGTATTTTGTTCCGAAATAATCATTTAGTTCTTTCAAAATCATTTTTCTATTTGCTTCACTAACTAAGCTAAGATTTTTGTAGTTGTCTCGGAGATAATTGATATCTGCTATTGCTCGTTCAATTGATTCAGGTCTACTGTCGTCCATTGAATAAATTGCCAATGTAAACTCATGCAAGTTTATGTTTTCTACTTCTAACAAAACTTTAATACATGCTCTGTAGGGAAATAAAATTCTTTCTGAATTTCCATCTTCAAGTGAAGAAAAATATCTGAGCATCTGTCTTTTAAAAAGTTCGGTATCTTTTATTTTTTCTTTAAGGAATAATTCCCCTAACGGTGTAATTGAATATTCCTTTTTGTCTTTCATTATCAATCCTAACCTTTCAGTATGACTTACATTATTATGACTTTTTTTGCCACTTGATGAAAGGATATTTAATTGATTTGAAGGAATTGTTTTCTTTCCCTTCTTATATTTCACCATCGTCGGCTTCACCAAATTATTCATATAAGATTCAAAAGCAGTATCACCTATAGTTTTGAATATTCTTTTCTGGCTACTTTTCCTTTCCGTCTTTCCGTAAACTTTTGCAACCTTGAAATTTTCTGATGATGGATTTTTATTTACATCAGCAATTTTCAAATAAAGATGTTCTTCAAAAGAAGTAAGGTCAATTGATTGAGGCAATGAAAGTGTAACTGGTTTCCATTTACCCTTTCCATACTTTGGAAGTTTTCCTTTCACTGCGTTTTTGTTCAATTCATTTATCCATTCGGCAAGTCGGTTGTCTTGGTCACGCAATGATTGAATAACATTGAAAACTGTTTCAAATGCTTCAAGATTTACAATCTCACTTTCTTTGATGTTGTCAGGAATTAAAATTGGAATCAAAAAGAAAGCTGTCTTCTGAGTGGTTGCATCAGGTTTGCGTAATGCCCTTCCACATGCTTGCACAATGTCAATGAGTGAACTTTTATTGTCAACGAAATAAACGCTGTCAATAATTGGAACATCAACACCCTCTGTCAAACATCGTGCGTTTGATACTAATGCAAACTCTGTGTCTTTAAAAATATCAAGTATCTCTTTTCTGTCGCCAGTTGGCATTGAACCGTTCACATGAGAAATGAAAAGATTGTCGTCAGTAATATTTTTATTGAACTGCTTGATTACATCTTTTAAAGGAATTGTGTTTGCAATTTCACCTGCGAAAAGTTTTGCATTGTTGACTGATGAATGGAAGGAAATAATTTTTGAAATTGGATATTCTTTTATTGCCTTTGCAAGAATTAATTGAGAAAATAAAATCTGTGCCGTTGAATATTCGGAATTTGAATTTACCAATGCTTCAAGATCTTTGTTTTCTTTTATCCATTTGTAATAATCCGATTGCTGAATTCCTGCAACAACAATTTCATAGTTGGAAATCACTTCATCTGAAATAGCATCACCAAAATTGTATTTGTGAAAAGTTTTTCCGTAAACTATTTCATCATCCATTGAAAAAATAACTTTCCCTGCTTCCTTCGCTGCCTTCTTTAATCGTGGTTTTATTAATCGTTCAGTTGCTGTCATGAACAATCGTTTCTTTGAACTGATACTTTGATTTGTCAAAGCGAAACCGAAAAGTTGAGTTTCTTTTGCTCCTGCTGTTCGATGTGCTTCATCAAAAATTATCAAGTCAAAAGTGAAGTTGTTTGTGTAACTCATTGCTTCGGCTACAACTTGTAATGATTGATAAGTTGAGAAAATATATTTCTTGGAATTTGTTTTCGTCTTAATAAAAGCAACAATCTCGGAAGGGCTTGTTGTAACTGGAACATTCAGTTCAGAAGTTGAAATATCTCCTTCATCTAAATCGCTTGAAACTGTTTTGTCGCTGCAAATGCATAAATAACTGAAAGGAATTTTTGCCTGGTCTGCCCACGATTCAAGTGTTTGCTTTATTAATGCTAAACTTGGAGCTAAAAACAAAACAGTGTCATTATCCATCTTCTCTGTTATCCAAAGTGCGGTCAAAGTTTTTCCTGTGCCACATGCTGCAATTAATTTTCCTCTGTCGTCCTTCTTGAAGCCCGAAACAACATCTTTGATGATTTCCTCTTGAAAGTCATGAGGTTTATGTTTCTTTTTTTCTTTTAAAGTTTTGTTGTTTGCAAAAGCAAACAACTCCTCAAAGAAATTTACATCAAGCAAATCAAATTCGTCAACAAGAATTTGCAAGTGCTTTGCAATTTTTAAAGAGAGGTCAGTTATAGAATAGCAATTTGCAATAGTATAGTTGTAGTTCGTATTCTTTGCCTCAACCCAAAATTTTGATAAGTCCCCATAAGAAGGTTTTGCTCTGCCTGTTCTAAATTTTACCTGATATGCTGCGGTTGAATCATCATCACGAATTATCAAACCATCAATACCGCTGTCCTTCTTTTCAATTTTATATTTCGTAAGAAATTTTGTAGGAATGTTAGTTGACATGTAAACTTCCTTCACTTGATAAAGTTGCTTCTTGATATTGAGATAAGCGAAAACGAATTCTTCAAATGCATCTCCTCTTTGTTTTGTCGTTGGAAGTGATTCAATGACTTTTTCAAGTTCTGTCCACTTAGAATATTTTGTTTGAAAGATGCTGCTAAATTTCATATTGATTTTAATTCTGAATTTCAATAATTGATTCTCTCATTAGGTTTTCATATTCCAAATGCAATTCTTTCATTTGCTGTGAAGATGAACGGATTTTTCTTGCGTAAAATATTTGATTCACTTTAAAACCTAAACTGGTTGCAATCTCGGCAATTAGTAAATCAGTTGGAACAAGAATTCCTTTGTAACCTGAATTTGCTACAACAATAAAACACTTTGCATCTTTCACTAAAACTGATTTAATATTTTTCAGTAGTTCGTATGTGTCGTCAAAATACCCTCTAAGCATGTCAGGAATATTTTTATTCCAAATGTTGAACGCTGAAATAATTTCTGCAATTAAATCGACTTCCTTCTGATAGTTTTTAATGTTGTGGTCAAACTGAGAGTTCACATGTGAACGCATTGCGATTGAACGATACTGTGCAAAGTCCTTGTAGGTTTTTACGAACCCGCCTAACCAAAATTCAAGTTTATATACTTCACAATAATCAAAACAGTTTGCATAAGGCGGAGAGAAAACACACAGCCCGACTTTCTTGTTTTCAATTTGTTTGAAATATTTTTCAATCGTGATTGAACCATTGATAAATTTTGTTTCCTCTTTGAAGTTGGAAACTTCAATGTCTGCAACCATTGAATTACACTTTGTCAAGAAGTATTGAAAAATGTTTTCAATCTTTTTCTTTTTCAGATTCAATTTTATTCCATTGCCGTCTTTTGTCCGAATGGAACAATCTTCAATGATTGATAAATACGCTAACTGGAAAAATTGTTGAACTGAAACGTTGCCACTGATATTTTCCCAAAAATATTTTAGCTGATAAAGTTTTTCAAGCGAACCATTTTGAAAAGATGAATCAATAACCTTTGGAGTTTCTTTTAATGCCGAAAATTTTGAAGGCTTAAAGTTTTTAATAAGTTTTTTAATTTCTTTTACTTCTTCTTCTGTGTAAAAGTGTGTCTTTACGGATGCAGCCAAATAAGCAACTGGATTGATGTCAAACCCAATACTCTTGTAGCCTAATGACTGTGCAACAACATTTGAAGTTCCAACTCCACAAAATGGGTCTAAGATGAAATGCTTTTTATTGGGTTGTTCCGCTTCAATAATTTGTTTTACCAAATCTTCTGCGTACCCCTGTTTGTATTCATACCAATTATGTTTTGGTATTATTTTGTTGTTCTTAAAATTTACTAATTCAGTAAATGCACTCCCGTCTGTAACTTTAAACTTGCTTTGTAATTCATCAATCACTCTTACATAGTCGGGGAAAAGTTTTTCAAATTTAGTATTATCTTTAATTAGTTTTTCTTCGCTAATCCTCGGCATTTTTATAGAGTTGATTAAAATAATCTTTTTTGAATTTCGTGTAAAGGTTGTGCTTATGATTCTTTAAAAATGTTTTAGCAAAACTTTCTATCAATGGAATTGCAGTTAAAAACATATCCATTATCAATTCGTTTTTATCTCTGTCCTCGTCTGCAAGATAGTGTTTGAAAATATTATCAAGGTCATTTGAGAATTCATTTTCAGAATGATAAATTTTTATTTCATGTGTCGGTTCTCCTTTCTTGAATGAGTAAATAAAATCCCCGTATGGTGAACCGTCTGCTTTGGTGTGTGCTGTCTGCTTATAATTTTTCACTCCGTCTTGAAAGAACAAACCATTTTCAGAAAGCGTAAAACCAGATTTGAAAATTGAAAACAATAAACCTAACCATGCACTTACATCTTTGTTATTGAAAGTTAAAACCATGTATCGGTTAGGTTTCAAAACCTGAAATGATTTTAAAAAAACATTGTAAAGATTATTCTCATAATCATACATCGTCTTTGCTCCTGTAAAACCTTTCTTACGATTTGATACTGCTTCCAATTCAAAGTTTGGTGCAGTGTCGTAAAGGTCTTTGTTCCACACAAACCAAAAGTGCGAGAGTTCCAAATACTGAACATTGCTTCCGTAAGGTGGGTCGGTAATGATTGCATCAACTGAATTTTCTGGAATGTCTGTAAAAGCAACTGGTTTGTTGTAAAGCAAAATATTCTTCTCCGTCAAATCAGAATATGAAGTTGCTACCGCAACTTCATATTTCTGTGTGTTGTTGAAATTAAGAGAAGAAATTATTCTCTGAATACTTTTTTCAAAAGATGGAAGTATTGACACTTCGCAAAACTGTGAAGGAATCCAATAAGCATGTTTGCTCCATGTTGTTGGCTTGCCGCCTTGCCATGTTTCATTGGTAAAAGCCATGATGTTTGTGTCTTTCACTGTGTTGCTAAAAATCATTCTCAACAATTCGTATTTGTCGTTAGACAAATTCTTTGAGTAGGATTTGATTTTATTCAATAACAAAGAAACAATCAGCAAATTTCTTTCAGTGAACAAATCTTGAAAGTTGAAAATCCCTTTCTTAGCCAAACCATCTTCAAATTGTCTGTCCCAATCCAAAGGGATTTTATCAGAAGGAATTTCAACTCTCTCCCTTTTTATTTCTGATTTCAGAAACTCAATGTGTGCATTGAGCTTTTCAAAATCTTCTTGTTCAAATTTTTTGACAATCTTTTTCCCCTGTGAATAGTTGTTTACTAAAAACAAATATTCAAATCCCACCCTCTCACAATTTTTCGCTTCAATAGTTTTTTTGTGTGTTGCATGTGTAGCACATTCCGGATTCATGCACTTGTAAGTACCATTTTTAGTTTTGTATTCATTTGATAGAAGTGTCGGCTCATTACAAACATTGCATTTCACTTTGAATGCAACTTCGCACCATTCCGTTTGATGCTCCATCCCTTCATATTTGAATTGCATGAACGAGCCGTTTAGGAAAACAAGATATTTTTTTAAGTCGTCAATAGCTGTGATGAAGTCAGAGTTCAAAATATTTTTCTTCACCATATTTCTTACAACGAAAATTGAAAGAGGGTTGAGGTCGCAACCAATTACCTTTCTTCCCTTTCTAATGCTTTCGTAAACTGTTACACCGCCTCCACAAAACGGGTCTAACACAATTTCATTTTCTTTTGAAAAATTTTGAACCAATTGTTCAAATACATTCCAAGGTCGTCTTGCAAAGTATTTATGAATTTTGTAAGGTGCGGTATGTCCTTCCGCAATCACTGGGACATAGTTATAATCATCGCTTCCATTTATTTTATTTGGTTTTGCCAGTTTAGATTTTTTAATCAATTCTTCTGATTCATCAAATAATAACAATTGTGGTTCCTCGACAATTGATAAAGGAGAATCTTCCTGATACACTTGATTTAATTTGGTTTTCAACATTCTATTTTAATTTTGAAGTTGCTTTTAAGTATTTTACTTTTTCTTCTGCAAGTTGTAAAGCCTTTAATGCAATGTCTTCGTCCTCTACTTCATAAACTAATTTGTCGCTAAGCCATGCAATTAAAAGGTCTTTTTCCTTTACTTTAAAATATCCAGCCAGTTTTACAACCTGTTGTCTTGTTGATTTACGTTGTCCCCGTTCGATTTTGCTAAGTATTGCCTGGTCAATGTCAAGGAAAGCAGCAACTGTCCGCAAAGGAAGTTCCTTATCCTCTCTTAGCTTCCGAATAGTTTTGCCTAAACTGTCCATTTTGAACGATTGTATTTTGACATAATTTGTCAAATCTAATAACTGTCACTCTGTTAAGCAAAGATTTGTTGCTGAAGTTTTCAACCTGCTGTTGATAGCTATCGTTCCTTCCGGGGCAAATTTACCTGTAAACCTCTAAAAAAAAAGCCACCTAAGCATTGGGTGGTTTACCGCCTGGCGCAAGTTTGCCTGTCAGCCCCAATCTGGCGCAAGTTTGTTTGGCAGGTGTTCCCTTCCAAAATCATTAAATTAAAACGTAAAGCTTATGGGATCACCTGTGTGTCTCAATTCTGCCGGATTGTATCCGGATGAGATAAGCGTACACATAAAATTCAGGCAATGCTGATTAATACCCCACCTAACGTAAGGCAGCCTTTAACAGCTATAAATAAAAAACAACTCAACGCATTGAGTGGTTATCCCTTTAAGGACAGATATTTCTATGAAGTAAGCCCGGTTAGGCGATACTAACCGAAGGCTTCCATGATGAATCTGTTGATTGTATGAAGACTTCCTTTTTTTGATGAAACATGTAATTACGGAAGAGCAGTTAATTGCCAAGTAAAATACAAAAGGCTCACCTATGTGAGCCTTTGTGGAGAGTATCGGGGTCGAACCGACGACCTCTTGCATGCCATGCAAGCGCTCTAGCCAACTGAGCTAACCCCCCTTTGTTTTATTGCTTAATAAAATGAGCTACCTCATTCTTTAATTCGGATTGCAAATATACAGGCAACAGGAACTGCTTCAAAATGAAATTTAATCATTCTTATTGGCCGGAGATGTAGGATTGGTATTCCCTCCCGGGTTCGCTTTATTAGCTCCTGATTCAATAGCTTTTAATGCTGCCAGGTTTTGCTTTGCCAAAACGAAATTGCTGTCGAGTGCCAATGCTTTTTCAAAGTATTGTTTTGCTTCAGCTTTTTTATCCAGGTCGTATAAAGCCAGGCCGGTAATGTTATAAATGCCTGCCTTCAGGTAAGTACGGCCCACCTGTTCGCCTGCATTATAGGTCATGGTGAAATCAGGTTTGAATTCAAGCCTTTCTGTGCTGCCTGCTGTTGCAAGGCATTCCTGCAAACGCTTAATGGCATACTGCAGCTCCATTAAAGTATATGCATGATAAGGGCTTTTTGTGCGGGTGTACAATTTTTCGTACAATGCTATCGCTTCCTTTGGCTGGTTCAGTTTTTCCAGGCATATGGCTTTCATTTCTATTAAGGTAAGGTCTTCCGGCTTTACTTTCAATCTTTTATCTGCCCAGTAATAACATTGCGGATATGAATTTTGCTGCAGGTAGAGGATGGCCAGGGTATCTTCATAAACAGAGTTTGCACCCTGGTCGGCAATGTAGTAGCTCAGGGCAGTGGTAGCAGTTGAAAGGTCTCCACTAATTGCAGACTGCTTAAACACTTTCAGATGCTGGTTGCCGGAAGCGGGTGTAGCTTTAGTTCCTTGTGCAAAAGCGTTTACTGCTAAAAAAGAAACCAGGGATACGAAGATGATTTTTTTCATTTCAAATTAATTTTTATCAAATTGATTAAAAAAACCGGGATACAATCCCGGTTTCGCTTACAAATATCAGGTAAAAGTTTAATCCCCCCAAATTTCTTCTTTGCCCTCCAGCCAGGATTTCACCAGGGTGGTAGTTACAGATTTTGGCCTTTCCAGCGGGAAGCCCAGGGCCCTGTCCCAGCAAAGGCTTGCCAGCACACCCAATGACCTGGATACACCAAATAGAACGGTATAAAATTCATATTCAACCATACCATAATGTACTAATAAGGCACCGCTGTGTGCATCTACATTTGGCCATGGATTTTTAATTTTGGCTATAGAGCCCAAAACCGGTGGCACTGCTTCATAAATATTCCATACAGTTTGCACCAACGGATCATCTGGCATATGTTTTTTGCCAAACTCCATTTGTGCAGTAAATCTTGGGTCTGTTTGTCTTAAAACTGCATGGCCATAACCGGGTACCACTTTTCCTTCGCTCAAAGTTTTTTTAACGTACTCTTCAATTTGCTCTTTTGATGGTATATCTGCTCCGATCTCTTCTCTCAATTCGTAGATCCATTTGATCACTTCCTGGTTAGCCAACCCGTGCAATGGACCGGCCAGCCCGTTCATACCTGCTGCAAAACATAGGTATGGATCGCTTAATGCAGAGCCGACCAGGTGTGTTGTATGTGCAGAAACATTACCTCCTTCATGATCGGCATGTATGGTCATATACAAGCGCATCAATTCATGAAACCCCTCTTCTTCATATCCCATCATGTGGGCAAAATTGCCTGCCCAATCCAGCAAACCATTGGGTTGAATATGCTCTCCGTTTTTATATTTACGACGATAGATATAAGCCGCAATACGTGGTAAACGTGCTATCAGGTCCATTGTATCATCAAATACCGCATCCCAATAATCCTTCTTACTCATGCCTTTTGCATAGAGTTTTGCAAACTGGCTTTCTGTCTGCAGGCTCATAATAGCCACCACAAATTGTGTCATCGGGTGTGTACTTACAGGCAATGCTTCAATGGTTGCAAATACATGATTGGGTACATGACTGCGGCGCTGCCATACACTGCTGATATGATGTGCATCTTCATCTGCAGGCAATGATCCTACCAGCATCAGGTAAAACAATCCTTCGGGTAAAGGTTCAGTACCACCCTGTGCTTTCGGAAGTTTTTCCCTTAATTCGGGAATTGAATATCCACGAAAACGGATCCCATCCTGTGCATCCAGCAACGAAGTTTCAGATACAAGTGCAGTAATTCCACGCATTCCCTGGTATATCTGGCTTAATGTTACTTCGCCAATTACTTTATCACCATGCTCTTTAACAAGACTTTTGATCTCAGCAGATACAATATCTGCCTGCTCTTTAAACCTGTCTTTAATAATACCCATAAAAATATTTATTACTGATTATGAAATTTTAAGCTTGCAAAGTCTGATTGATGAGCTTCGCTGGATCCTCAAACAAAATTATATAGCAATTCGGTCTTAAGAAGGCTTAAAATTACGATGCGGCAGGGGTTAAAACAAAAGTTTTAGCAGAAAGTTTAGATTAAAACAGGTTTTACTTGGGCGCTCTTTTATACAGGTAAAATGCAAGGATACCGAAGATGACATTGGGGGTCCAGGCAGCAAGAAAGGGCGTAAAATTTCCTTTGGTAGCAAATACCAGGGAGAACCTGCTGAATAAAATATAAAGCACGCTGATGATCACTCCAATTGCCAAATGAAGACCGCTCCCTCCCCTTATTTTCCGGGATGCCAGTACAGCACCAATTATGGTAAGAATGAGGACTGATGCAGGTATGGCATCCCGGTTATAGCGTTCAACCAGGAGCATGCTCAATGATTCGGACCCTCGTAATCTTTCCAGCTTAATAAATTCATCAAGTTCGGGTGTTGACATCTGGTCTTTGAGGAATTCATCTTTTCTCAGGTCACGTGGTTTAAAGTTATAAGCAACGAACATTTCCTGCGACCTGGTGAATCTCTCAGATATACTGTCTAACCTGCGTTCTGCAACATTTTGTAGTCTCCATTTTTTCCGGGTACTATCCCAGTTAAACAGTTCGGCCCGCAGGTTGTAATCCAGTTTATTTTTTTTAAAGCGCTGCACAAAAAAACCGCTACCTGATTTTAATATGGTGTCATAATGCCTGATGCCCACATAGGTAAATGAATCCATTTTAAAATACAGCTTCTGTTTATAATTGGAATTATTGGCTTCAGGAGCCCTTGGACCATCAATATATTTCGCTTCGAAATTCGCCCATTTAAAATTTGCCTTTGGCACTACATATTGATAACCCATCCATAATACAGCAGATAAAAAAATACCTCCCACAACAAAGGGAAGTAATAACCTGCGATAGCTTACCCCGCTGCTGAGAATGGCAATGATCTCTGACCTGCCTGCCATTTTACTGGTAAAAAAGATAACTGAAATAAAAACAAAAAGCGGGAAGAGCATTGCATCAATACGTGGTATGAAGCCAAAATAATAATCGGTTATGATACGGGAAACCGGCAGTTTTGATTTTACGAAATTGTCTGCTTTTTCACTGATGTCAACAACAACTACAATAGCAGTAAACAGTATCAGGCAAAAGAAAAATGTTGTAAGATATTTTAACAGTATGTAGCGGTCAATTTTTTTCATACACTGAAGTAGAAGCAAAAGTAACTGAAATGAGGCTGGTAAAGAAATACAGAAGTGAAGAATTTGTGAAGATTAAAGGGTTCAGGAGTTTAGATGTTTAGAGTTTAGAATGGAAGTTCAAAATTAAAAGGTCTGTTCTAAACTTCTAAACCTAAACACCTAAACCTATTGCTTTCGCTGCGATCCAGCCTGTTGTCCATGCATTTTGAAAATTAAAACCACCGGTAATCCCATCCACATTAATTATCTCTCCGGCAAAAAATAAGCCTGCGTGTTTTTTACTCTGCATGGTATTGAAATCGATCTCATTTAACTGAATACCGCCGGCGGTAACAAACTCTTCTTTAAAAGTGGTTTTGCCTTTTACTGCAAATTCCTGTGCACATAAATTTTTAATGAGCTTATTTTGTTCCTTGGCAGGAAGATCGGCCCATCTTAGATCCGGATGCACACCCGACTGAATCAACAGGTATTCCCATAACCGGTTAGGCAGCGCAAAAGGATTCCGGTTAATTATTTTTTGAGCTGCCAGCTCAAATCTTAGTTGCTGCATTTTATCCCGCAAACTGTTTTCATTAAATTCAGGTATCCAGTTCACTAAAATTGAGAATGCATAATTTGCCTTTGCCAGTTCCCCTGCGCCCCAGGCCGAAAGTTTTAACACTGCAGGTCCGCTCATTCCCCAATGTGTGATCAACAATGGTCCGCTTTCTGAAAGTTTTGATCCAACTATTTTAACCACTGCATTTTCTACCGCAACTCCCATTAATGCTGTAATAGAATTACCCGGCATGTTAAAAGTGAAAAGGGATGGAACCGGTTCTTCAACAGCATGATCCGATCTTTTTATCCAATCGTACTGCATAAGTTTTGGATAACCTCCGCTGGCGATACAAATAAAATCAGCCGTTAATGCAGCATCGTTATTCATTTCCAAACTCCATTTATCACCAGCAACATAAATACCTTTCACATCTTTATTCATCCTGATCTCCACATGGTATTTATTCGCTTCCTTCATCAAACAGTCAATAATGGTTTGAGAATTGTCTGTAACCGGGAACATCCTGCCATCTGCTTCTGTTTTTAAAGTAACACCTCTTTCTGCAAACCAGGCAATGGTATCATTCGTAAAAAAATGATGAAACGCTTTTTTTAAAAAGGCAGATCCTCTCGGGTATTTTTTTATTATCTCCGCAATGCTGTAACAGGCATGGGTTACATTGCAACGGCCGCCACCGCTCACTTTTACTTTACTTAAGAGTTTGTTGGATCTTTCCAGGATAATAACTTCCAGTTGAGGATTTAACCTGGCTGCATTAACAGCACAAAAAAAGCCTGCAGCTCCACCACCAATAACGATCAAGCGCTTTTTTATCATTGAAATGAGAGTTATGAAGGGATACTGGATTCCTGATTCTGGATATGAACTCAATTAATGAAAAACTTTTCATTGTCAGGAGGTGCATCCAGTATCCGGTATTTAGTATCAAGTATCGTTAATAATCTGAGCAGAGTTCAGGGTTAGCTTTTTCAGCAGCTTCTATCGGTGTAAAAGAAGATAAAATATCTGCCTTGCCTTTTTGAATGCAGATATCGTGTTCGTAATGTGCTGCAGGTTTTCCATCTACAGTCCTGATGGTCCATCCATCTTTATCATGAAAAACATCTTTGGTTCCCAGGTTGATCATCGGTTCAATAGCAATTACCAATCCTTCCCTGAGCTTGGCACCGGTTCCCCTTTTTCCAAAATTAGGCACTTGTGGTTCTTCGTGTAAATGGCGGCCCAGTCCATGTCCCACCAGGTCTCTCACTACTCCGTAACCATGTTTCTTTTCGGTATGGTCCTGGATAGCAAAAGCAATATCACCAACCCGGTTGCCAGCTATTGCTTTTTCAATGCCTATGTATAAAGATTCTTTTGTTACCCTCAGTAATTTTTTTACTTCGTCACTGATCTCTCCAACGCCAAAAGTATAAGCGCTGTCGCCATGAAACCCATTTTTAAAAACACCTACATCAACAGAAACTATATCGCCACTTACCAGTTCATCATTTGTAGGAAAACCATGAACCACGGCATCATTTACAGATATGCAACAGGCAAACGGAAAGCCATTATATCCTTTAAAAGAAGCTGTAGCTTTATTATCCTTAATAAATTCTTCTGCAATTTTATCCAGCTGCATAGTAGTTACACCTGGCTTTATTTTAGCAGCAACTACAGCAATTGTTTCACTAACGAGCAAAGCACTTTGCCTCATCAATTCTATTTCAGCCTTGCTTTTGTAGTGGATCATTTGGCCCTGGTCCGCCAACCGGCGGAGGATTTATATGTTTGAAATTATTTAAAACAAACCCCGACTTGCTCAGTCGGGGCTTAATTATTTTATTCTAAGTCCCCTTCGGGGTATACTTTCTTATACTCCTGCAGAAACCTGCTGTCTGCCCTGTATCCTGCCACTGCTCATCAATCCATCGTACTGACGCATTAACAACTGGGTCTCTATTTGCTGTAATGTATCTAAAATTACCGCAACCATGATCAGCAATGATGTACCTCCAAAGAAAGTAGCAAAGCCTTGCTGCATACCGAATATTAATTGAATGATACCAGGAAGAATACCAACGAATGCAAGTAATACTGCGCCTGGTAAAGTGATCCTGTCCATGATGGTTCCGATATAATCAGCGGTTGGTTGTCCTGGTTTAACACCAGGGATAAAACCGTTATTGCGTTTCAATTCATCAGCCATTTGCTTGGGATTGAATATCAACGCCGTATACAGGAACGTAAATGCAATTACCGCTACTGAATAAATGATCATGTATCCAACTTTGGTATGATCGGTAAAATATTGAGTCCACGAAGCGGTACCGCCTGCAGAAAATAATGTTGGTAAGAAAAGTATTGCCTGGGCAAATATGATAGGCATTACACCTGATGCATTCACTTTTAATGGCAGAAAATTCCTGGCTCCGCCAAACTGGCGGTTTCCAACTATTTGCTTTGCATAGTTTACCGGCACTTTCCTGGTACCCTGTACCAAAAGTATAACTCCCAATATTACAGCGATCAACAATACCAATTCGATCAATATCATTAAGATACCACCGGCGCCTCTTGTAAACCTTGCCAACCACTCTTCTTTGAATGATTGTGGTAAACGGGCCAGGATACCCACCATGATGATGATAGAAGTACCGTTGCCTAAACCTTTATCAGTGATTTTTTCACCCAGCCACATTACAAACAATGTGCCTACGGTAAGAATTACTACAGTTGATACCCAGAAATAAGCACTGAAAGCAGGAATGATGGCTTCAACATTTCCCGGGCTTTTTAAGTACCCAATATAAGCTGCTGCCTGGAATGCTGTAACAATAACAGTAAGGTAACGTGTCCACTGGTTGATCTTCTTTCTGCCGCTTTCACCTTCTTTCTGAATTTTTGCCATCTGGGGAACCAGGATGGTCATCAATTGCATAAAGATAGATGCTGAAATGTATGGCATGATGCCCAATGCAAAAATTGAGGCCTTTGAAAAAGCACCTCCAACAAATGTATCAAGCAAACCAAGCATGCCCGATTCTGCGCTTGATGCAAGTGCGGCTAATTTATTTGGATCGATACCGGGTAATACAATGAAAGAGCCTATACGGTAGATGAATATCAACAGTAAAGTGAAAGTTATCTTATTGCGTAGCTCCTCTATGCTCCAGATATTCTTAAGTGTTGTTATGAACTTCTTCACAGAATTTAAACGATTTAAGTGTTTTGCGCTAAATTAAAAATGACCACATTAAATGTGGTCGGCAAATATCGGGAAATTATTTTATTATCTCGATAGAACCTCCGGCTGCTTCGATGGCTGCTTTCGCTTTTTCGCTGGCTGCATTTACTTTAAAAGTAAATTTGCCTTTAAGCTCCCCATTAGCAAGGATCTTTACACTATCAAACTGGCTTATTAAACCATTGATGTATAAATTCTGCAGGCTGAATTCTGTAATACCATATTTTTCTGCAAGGGTATCTATCTGGCCAAGGTTTAAAACTTTAAACTCAATACGGTTGTTGTTTTTAAAGCCACGCTTTGGAATACGGCGCTGGATAGGCATCTGGCCCCCTTCATGGGCCTTCTTGCTCTTATAACCTGCACGGCTCTGTCCACCTTTATTACCTTTTGTAGATGTACCGCCTTTACCACTAGCCTCACCACGGCCAATTCTTTTCTCTTTGTGTGTTGCGCCTTTCGCAGGCTTCAGTGTGTGTAGTTTCATTTTTTATTTGATTTTGTACTTACGGGGAATCACCCCTCGCTTGTTTTTTAATTTTGAATTTTAACTTTTGCCTTCGAATTAAAAATTCAAAAGTCAAAAATGAAAACATTTAAGCCAGCTCTTCTACCTTCACCAGGTGGTTAACTTTTGTTACCATACCCAATATCTGTGGAGTAGCTTCAACTTCAACAGAAGCATTCATTTTCTTCAGGCCTAAAGCTATCATTGTTCTTTTCTGACGCTCTGAACGGTCAATTACACTTTTAACCTGTGTTACTTTTATCTTTTTCATAATTAATGTCATTTGTCATTAAGTCATTTGTCATTGAGATCAATCTGTCTAAAGTATAATTCACTAATGACTATTGACCAATGACTAATGTCAATTTTATCCGTTAAATACTTTCTTTAAAGAAATACCACGTGTTTTTGCAACTGCAATTGGTTCACGCAATGTAGCCAATGCTTTAAAAGTTGCTTTTACTACGTTGGTAGGATTAGCAGAACCCAGGTTCTTTGCCAACACGTCAGTAATACCAGCTGCTTCCAAAACTGCTCTCATGCTACCCCCGGCAATTACACCAGTACCATGTGCTGCAGGTTTAATGAATACTTTCGCTGCGCCATCCTTGCTCAATTGTTCATGAGGGATAGTGCCATGCATAATAGGAACTTTTATCAGGTTCTTTTTTGCATCTTCAATACCCTTGGTAATAGCTTCCTGAACTTCTTTAGCCTTTCCCATACCATGACCAACTACACCAGCTTCGTTACCTACAACAACTAATGCAGAAAAACTGAAGGCACGTCCGCCCTTGGTTGTTTTTACTACACGGTTAATGGCAACTACCTTATCTTTTAATTCAAGGTCACCTCCTACCATTTTACCTTTTTCAGTCTTAGGTGCTTTTTGAGCCTGGATATCTTTTTGTCTTGATGATGCAGACGCTAAGGTTACACCATTGTTGTCATCAATTAATTGAGCATAGATATCACTATTGCTTCTGAAAACGCTTAACCTTGGTTTTGCTGCAGCACCGCTTATCTTTTTACGGATGCGGTATTTGATTTTAATTCTTGCGCTACCTTTTGAGTTCATGATCTTTATTTTTAAGCTTCCTGATTCTGCCAGGAATATTTGTTTAATTGTTTTATTGTTGAATGCTAAATTGTTTTTGAAATACGATTGTCAGACTAACAATTAAACAATCCAACAATTTAACCATTCACTTACTTACCTGCTGATTTACCTGCTTTTCTTCTCAACACTTCGCCTGCAAATTTAACACCCTTACCCTTGTATGGTTCCGGCTTACGTAAGCTCCTGATCTTTGCACAAACCTGGCCGATCAGTTGTTTATCGATACTCTCGAAACTGATCATCGGGTTCTGTCCTTTTTCCTGTGAAGTGGTAACAGATAATTCTTTAGGAATTTCAAAAATGATATTGTGTGAATATCCCAAAGCCATATCAAGTAAATTACCTGTAGCTGCTGCTTTATAACCCACACCCACCAGTTCTAATTTCTTTGTATAACCTTCAGTAACACCTTTAACCATATTACTTACCAGGGAACGGTATAAACCGTGCATGGCACGATGACGGATCTGGTCTGTTGGGCGTACAATATTTGCACTACCGTCGGCCAGTTCTATTTTCATATCCCTGTCTAAAGTCTGTGTCAAAGTACCTTTTGGTCCTTTTACGGTTACAATATTATCTGCGCTAACTGTGATCGTTACTCCGGCTGGTACTTCGATCGGTTGTTTTCCTATTCTGCTCATTGTCGATTTTTTATTTTGTTTGTTATCTGATCGTGTTCAGCCACGACGGGGGCTTAATTATCTGATCAGTATTGTAATTATTAATTCTTAATAAATGTTGCAAAGAACTTCTCCGCCAACATTCTGTGCTTTTGCTTCTTTATCGGTCATTACACCTTTTGATGTAGAAACGATAGCAACACCCAACCCATTCTTCACACGCTTGAACTCATCTGGTTTTGCATAAGTACGCAATCCCGGACGGCTTACTCTTTCCAAACTCTGTATCACAGGTAATTTGGTATTAGCATCATATTTTAAAGCGATCTTTATTAAACCTTGCTTGTTATCATCTTCAAATTTGTATTTCAGGATGTATCCTTTATCATACAAAATTTCAGTGATACGCTTTTTCAGATTGCTTGCAGGAATTTCCACAATACGGTGATTAGCCATCTGTGCGTTACGAATTCTTGTTAAATAATCTGCGATTGGATCAGTAACCATTGTTATTTCAGTTAATTGATTAAATAATTTTTTTACAATGCGATATCCTTTTTCTGGATACTTGATTCTGGATTCTTGATTCTGGATAGGTGCTTGAAACTTTAAAGCCCTTATCTAGTATCCAGCATCCAGTATCGGCCTTCGGCCTCTTACCAGCTTGCTTTTGTTATGCCTGGTATCTTACCCTGCAATGCCATGTCACGAAACATATTCCTGGATAAACCAAAATGTCTCATATAACCACGTGGGCGGCCTGTAAGCTGGCAACGGTTTTTTAAACGAACCGGTGATGCGTTCTTTGGTAAAAGGTCCAAAGCTGCATAATCACCAGCTGCCTTTAAAGCTGCTCTTTTTTCAGCATACTTGGCAACCATTTTTTCACGCTTTACCTGCCTGGCTTCAATTGATTTCTTTGCCATAATTTTTTATAATTATTTCTTTACGTTTTTAAAAGGCATACCCATTTCTTTAAGCAATTCGTATGCTTCTTCGTTGGTATTGGCTGTTGTTACAAAAGTGATATCCAGTCCGGTAATTTTATTCACCTTGTCAATATCGATCTCAGGAAAGATGATCTGCTCGGTAACACCCAATGTATAGTTTCCACGGCCATCAAACGACTTGTCGTTGATACCTTTGAAATCACGTACACGTGGCAAAGACACAGAAACCAGCCTGTCTAAAAATTCATACATCTTAACTCCACGCAGTGTAACTCTTGCACCAATGGGCATATCCTTACGCAGCTTAAAGTTCGAGATATCTTTCTTAGAGTTGGTTGCCACAGCTTTCTGACCGGTTATGTTCGTTAACTCGTCAATAGCGATGTCGATCAGTTTCTTGTCTGTTACAGCTCCGTTCACACCACGATTCAAACAGATCTTGGTCAAGCGTGGAGCCTGCATTACAGTTTTATAACTGAATTTTTTCATTAAAGCAGGTACAACATCTTTCTTGTACTTATCTGCTAACCTGGGTTTGTTTGTAGTTGTGCTCATTATTTGATTACCTCCCCTGATTTTTTAGCGATTCTTACTAGTTTACCGTTTTCCCTGGAACGTTTAATTTTAGATGGACCACCGGTCTTTGCATCCCACAACATTACATTGCTGATAGCGATCGGTGCCTCAACTTTTACAATACCACCTTTGGTGTTTTGTGAAGTTGGCTTGGTGTGCTTGGTTACGATGTTAACACCTTCAACCAGTACACGGTTTTTTTCTGAAATTATTTCCAACACTTTGCGGGGCTTCTTCAAATCTTTATCCTCACCGGTAATTACTACTACCGAGTCGCCCTTTTTAATGTTAAACTTTGGTTTGAATCTTGTACTCATTTTATTAATGTGCTTTTCAGCTTTATTTCGAAAATTATTATTTTTTATTACAGAACTTCAGGAGCCAATGAAATGATCTTCATGTAACCTTTATCCCTTAATTCACGGGCAACCGGCCCAAAAATACGTGTGCCTCTTGGCTCGTCTGATGCATTCAGCAATACAACTGCATTGTCATCAAAACGGATATAAGAACCATCTTTACGACGTAATTTGTTCTTTGTTCTTACAATAACTGCTTTACTTACAGTTCCTTTTTTAACACCACCGGCAGGCATGGCATCTTTTACAGTAACTACGATCTTGTCACCGATCTTTGCGTAATCCTGGCCACTGTTACCCAG
>Ga0193752_1001266_pt1 | contig 21328 bp, 23 predicted proteins | sample H1c1metaG_FD_144924 | JGI IMG/M metagenome (GOLD analysis project Ga0193752, IMG submission 144924) | Soil microbial communities from a riparian zone of the East river system, Colorado, United States - H1c1 | ecosystem: Environmental > Terrestrial > Soil > Riparian zone | place: USA: East River...
ATGACCGGTATTCAAACTCCGGAATTTTCGATCAGTTCGAGTCCCGCTTCGCCAACCCTTAACGGTGTTCCGAGCGTAGTATCCGCATTCACCGCATACGCCAATGTCGATGAGGTCGCTTCGTCAACTAGTACAGATTCGGTGGAAGGCAAACTTCCAGTTTGGACGATCGGCACCGGAGTAGCAGGCGTACAGTCTGCATCGGCTAAATTCCGACGACAGACCGGCCTGCCGATCAACTACAAATGGTTCGTGCCGGATATCAATGGACCGTCAGATCAAACACTGACCTCGCCGGTGATGACGGTCGATGGTTCAGCTTCGCTGAATTTGCAGATCGATCACAGTTTCGATTTCGAATTCGACTCGGGCGGCAACTATGACGGCGGCGTGATCGAGGTAAGCATCAACGGCGGTGCTTTTGCTGATCTTGATGCGGCGGTTTACACCGGAACACTAGCCGCGGCCAGCGGCGGAAACCCGATCGGCGGACGTCCGGCGTTCGTTAGAAACAGCAGCGGCACGATCCATTCATCGCTGACCAAGGCGATCGCTCCGGGCTCGACCGTCCAGGTTCGCTTCCGTGCAGGCAGCGATGGTCTGATCGGTGCAGGCGGCTGGACGATCGACAATATGGCCTTTACCGGCGTCGTGGAAACACCATTCTCGACGCTGGTTGCCGATGCACCGCCGGCGGCGGTTCCTGTCAGCGTCGGCGGACGCGTGACGGATACAGCCGGTCGCGGCTTGTCCAATACCGTGGTTACGATCACGAGTCCGCAAGATGTGACCCGAACCACGTTAACAAACACGTTCGGCTACTTCCGCTTTGACGGAGTAGTAGCCGGATCGACCTATACCGTTCAGGCCAGTGCAAAACGGTATACGTTCGCTCCTCAAGTGATCGCCGTGGGCGGCAACCTGACGAACGTCAACTTTACGGCCCAATAGCGATATTGGATCATTAGGACTGATCCCGTGGATGTCTTGGAAAAAGATGTCCACGGGATCTTTTTTAGTTTAAAAAATAACTAAAGTAATGAGGTCCACACGAAGGACCGATTCCTGGTCGAACCGCTTTTTGTATTCCGTCCGAATTTCCTCGATCCTGGCATTTGAGGCTTTACGATCTTTGCGTGGATAGAGCAGGATAAGTATCTTGCTCTTTTCGCGGACGATCACATTGTCCTTTCCGCGAAATTGGCCGTCACCGTCTATCGCGGTTAGCCCGTCCGGAAATCGCGGCGTCACAAATTCATCAACAAATTTTTGCCAATCGCTTTCGCTTACCTCCGAACCATCGGGCTTATTCCTGCCAAAATAAAGCTCAGTGCGGATCCATTTGGTGGCCGCCGCCGGTTGACTGTGGATCGGCGAAAAGTCAGATGGAAAAGTGTGTGCCTGCAATGGAGCGAACGCCATCAGCACGAAAACAATAGCGGCGAAGGATCTATAGAACATAAACTTAGGCTGGTTTGCTGTGGCGGACGAGAAAATCAAACAAGGCTGCTACCCATTCCTTCCCGGTTTGCGTGGGCGAATCATCGTCCGATTCTTTTGTCCAATCCAGGACTCGTACCAGCGGAACGTATGGTAATTCTTCGGGGGTCTTGTTTCGGGCAACCGATATCAAGGCCTCTTTTAATTGAAAGTAATGGCGAACATTTGCTATGCCCTCGCCTTCTGCGGAATTACATAGTTCGGCAGGCGAGGTGACAAGATACTCGCGGCAGGTGATCGGGCGTGATTCGTGAATAGAGCAGGACTCGTTCTCCAAAAACGGACAGGCTATCCCGAAACGAAAATATTCTCTTAATATTTCCTCATATGCATCTTCGCCTTTGATCGAAACGGCATCGAGCCGTTCAAAAAACTCGGCAGCATTCAGAGTCTCCATGGTGGAGGAAAATCGCGAAATGATCTCAGACCTACGTGGCTCCGGCATCGATTCCACCAGAACGCGAAGATCGAACGCCTCGCTTTCCGATACAGGCACGAGTTGTCGGCAGCACGCTCCGCAACCGGCCTTGCACGAGATCTCTTTCCCTTCTTCCTGAATGCTTGCCTCGGCCGCGTTGATAAATGCATTCGACATCTGATGCAGGATCGGCAGCATCGCACGGAGTTTGACCGTCTCGGCCGGGACATTCATTCCCATCTCGATCGGCACCCCAGCCACCGTCACGGCAACATTGATCGGTTCCATTTCCATAGTCTTATTTTGAGTGGCTTGTATGCCCCGATATAAGATCGACCGCGTGGTTTAGTATCGGCCTTACAACTGCAAAACATTCCTCGACGCCTTTCGGCGAACCGGGAAGATTTATTATCAACGTGCCGTTTCTTATTCCCGCGACACCACGTGAAAGCATCGCCATCGGCGTCTTTGACGCAGTCTCGCGGCGCATAGCTTCGGCGATTCCCGGAGCCTCGCGATCTATCACCGAACGTGTCGCCTCCGGCGTATTATCGCGAGGGCCAAAGCCAGTCCCGCCTGTAGTAATTATTAGATTAACGTCAGGGCGTTCCGTCAGTGTGTAAAGCGTCTGGCGGATCTCGTCGAGGTCGTCGGAAACTATGACCGACTCGATGATCTCGGCATTTGCAGTCCGTAACAGATCGGCAAGCAACCTGCCCGATACATCGTCGTCAGTCTTACGGCTGTCGCTTACCGTCAAAACAACACCCTTGATCTGAATCGGATCGTTCATAAATACGATGTGATGATAATTGCGGACGGAGAGATTTTCAATCTGGCGAGGGGAAAATTATGCCTGCGTTACATCCAGCTCGGCAAGGTGCCGTTGGCTGCGTTTCTGGTAAAAGACGCTTAGAAGAACGCCGCATACGACCAGCAGCATTCCGACGATCGTCATCGGAACCAATTGTTCGCCAAAGAAAAATGTGCCGATCAGAATAGCGTAGATCAGTCCGGAATAGTTGATGATCGCAACGCCGGCGGCCTTTTCACGCTGTAGAGCATTCGTCAAAAAGATCTGGCCGAGCTGTGAGAAAACGCCGATTAGAAAGAGAAAAAGCCAATCCCAACCGGAGGGCATTTTCCACGAAAAAAAGAGACTGAATGCACCGACGATCGCACCGACGAGCTGAAAATGAAGGACAACGGTGAGCGGATGTTCCTGCTCACGCATGCGGCGGACGAGGTTATACGCAACGCCGGAGCAGAATGCGGAGAGAATGCCGATCGCAAGATAGAACGACGAGATGCGGGCGTCGAACTGTTCGATCAGGAGTACGCCTGAAAAAGCGATCGCGTAAAAAAGCCACTGAAACGCTCTCACTTTTTCGCTAAGCAGGACGATCGCAATTACACTTGTGAATATCGGCGACAGATACTGGATGGTCATCGCCGACGCGAGCGGAATATTTTGCAGCGTTACAAAAAAGAAATACAGGGCCGTCGTACCGAACAAACCGCGGGCAAGCAACAAACCGCGATGCGAACCTTTCCAATCGGCTCCCGCACGATGAAGTCCGATCAGACAAAAGATCGTCGCGAAAAAGCACCGAAAGAAAACGACCTCCATCGGCGGTATGTGCGAGATCTGCTTAACGAGGACATTCGCCAAAGAAAAAGCGAGCGTCGATAAAAACATCGCACGCACGCCTTCTGTTAAGAATTTCTGATCGTTGCCCAAACTAAATTATTGCACAAATTTAGTCGATTTTGTTCCGCAGCCGCAACCCGTTCCGCACTCGCCTTTTTTAGAAAACGCACGCGACTTTTTCCATACCAGCGAACCGGCATACGCCAATGCCGAGAGGATGATCAGACCGACAACTATGTTCTGTGGTTCCATTGCTGCTTATTCAAACCCGAGCGCCCGGCCGCCCTGAAATGTAACGAACGCTGCGAAATAGGCAAGTGCCGTCATATAAACGGTCATAAATATGGCCCACATCCACGAATTAGTTTCGCGGCGGACGATGGCGATGGTGGACATACACTGCATCGCCAGAACGAAAAATACCATCAATGTCAGCGCCGTCAGCGGCGTCCAAACCGTTTTCCCCTGGTCGTCTTTTGCGTTTCTAATAGCCGAGATCAGAGTTTGCGATTCCTCATTCTCGTCCTTTCCGACATTGTAAATGATGCTCAGCGTCGAGACCAGCACTTCGCGTGCGGCAAAGCTGGCGATCAACGCAACGCCGATCTTCCAATCGAATCCAAGCGGCCGGATCACAGGCTCGATGGCGTGGCCGAGTTGGCCTGCGTAGCTGTTTCTTAGCTGTTCGCTTTCAGGCGACAGTTCGTTGTTCGTTGTTGGCTGTTCGTCGGATGATGCACGCTCGTTCACACTCGCGTTTCCGCCCGGCACTAACACTTCAGTTCGCGGAAAATATGCCAATGCCCAGAGAATTATCGAGATCGCCAGGATCACGGTTCCGGCTCGTTTTACGAACAGCCACGCCCGCGTGAGCATGTTCTGAAATACAGTACGGAAATTCGGTACGCGGTATGGCGGCAGTTCCATTACGAACGGCGGCGGCGGCGAATTAAGGATCGTTCGTTTCAAAATGAACGCGACAATAACCGCGACAAAAATACCGAGAGCATACATTGCCAACATCAGCAGAGCACTCACGGAGATGAACCCTAATACGGTTTGCCCGGCAAAAAACGCGCCGATCATTAATGTATAAACCGGCAGCCGGGCCGAACAGCTCATGAACGGCGCGATCATTATTGTCGCGAAACGGTCGCGGCGGTCTTCGATCGTACGTGTTGCCATGATGCCGGGGATCGCACAGGCAAAGCTGCTCATCAGCGGCAGGAACGCTTTTCCGTGAAGCCCGACGCGGCTCATCAGCTTGTCCATCAGGAAAGCCGCACGGGCCATATAACCGGTGTCTTCGAGGATCGAAATGAACAAAAAGAGCAAAAGGATCTGCGGCAGAAAAACCAATATTCCGCCAACTCCCGCAATGATCCCATCGACGATCAGATCTGCGAGAATTCCCTCGGGCAACAGCGCCCGGGCCGTGTCGCCTATCGCTCCAAATCCCTGTTCAAGCAGATTCATCGGCACTTCGGCCCACGAGAATATCGTTTGAAAAACCAGAAGCAGAATGCCTACAAGGATCGCAAGGCCAAAGAATCTATGCGTCAGAACGCGGTCGATCTTTTCAGAAAAATTATGGGCATCTAAGTCGTTGTGTTTGACCGATTCCTGCACGACCTCTGAAATAAAGTTATAGCGGGCAAAGATCTTCGCGTTCTCGCCTGCGTCGGCATTGCCGTTGAGGTGAAACTTGGGTTCGGGCATAGTGCCGATCACGTCGCCGACCTTCTCTGCCAGTTCGTCGATGCCCCGATTTGCCGAAGCATTGACCGCAACCACCGGAACACCTAGTGATCGCTCAAACTTCGCGATGTCTATCTCGTGTTTCTGTTTCTCAAAAACGTCGATCATCGTCAACGCCACGACGACCGGAACACCGTATTCGAAAAGCTGTGTAACGAGGTAAAGGTTTCGTTCTAGATTGGTCGCATCGACAACGGCGATGACCGCATCCGGTTTCGCAACGCCCTCGACCTTCCCTCGCAGAACGTCGCTTGCGATATGTTCGTCGAGCGAGGTCGCGTCCAGGCTGTAAAGGCCCGGCAGATCGATCAGGAGCGCCGATCTATCGCCGACACGCCAATGGCCGTCCTTTCGTTCGACCGTGACGCCAGGATAATTTGCGACCTTTTGATTTAAGCCGGTGAGTGAATTGAAAAGCGTTGTCTTACCGGCGTTCGGGTTACCGGCGAGCGCGACCGTAAGCGGCCCATCGTGATGATTGTTTGCTGCGATGTCGTCCATTCAAACGGTGCCGGACCTAACCCGTCACCTCGATCGACTCTGCCTCGTTGCGCCGGACCGCAAGGCTGTAACCTCTAAGACGGATCTCGATCGGATCGCCAAATGGAGCGGCCTTGACCACCTTAACGGCGACACCAGGTACAAGGCCCATTTCCATCAGGCGTTTTGAGATAGCGCTGTCGCCGTGGACAGCGATAACATTCGCATTTTTTCCGATCTCAAGATCACGTAAGGTCATTTAACTGATGTTTCCTTTTTGGGCTTCATTTCCCATAGCACATTTACGATCAGCCATTTTCCGTTCAGCTTCGCGATGTGCATATAGTCGACCCACTCGAACATTTCGCATTTCACTGTGGCCGCTCCGCCGGTAATGTCGAGGATGGTTACGTCCTTCTGCTGATTTCCCTTCGCCGTTTGCTTTCCATAACCGGTACGCGTGCCCTGGACCAAACTCATCGCCGTCATATGATCGAGTCGGCTCTGGCCTTTGTCATTCGTCAGAGCGATCCGCTTCGCCAGATCGGGGCTCAAGGCACTTTCCATCTTGTCGGCATTGCCCTCGTACCAACCTTCGGCGTAATTTAGAGCGGTCCGCTTGATCGCTTCCGTATTATCGGCGGCGTCCGTTTGGCCAAATACGGTAAAAACCGTTACAAAAATTGCGAAAAATATAGCTGCAAAGAACCTCATACCAACACCTCCAATTTAATCTAATTGAAAACAGATTTCAATTTCAATTAAACGAATGTGGCAGTCAAAGGGTTTCGATTTTTATTTGGGCGGGATAGTCGAAGCGGAAACAAGGTCGGCCTGATATACGCCGACCGCAAATCGCAATGGCACACGGCGGCCGTCATTGGCGAGCCAGACCTTTATACCGAGCTGATCGAGCTGAACATTGCCGGTCTTTATCGTCACAAGCTGGGCCGACACCTTCTCGCCGTTTACCGTTATCGTGTCGGGATTGGACGGGCGAAGCGTGAAAATATACGGCTGCGATTCCCAGAAAACGGCCACACGCGTGTCATTAACGGGATTGTCCGGCGTCTTGCTCGGTTTTAGGTTGAACGAACGCATCGCGTAGATCAGCGACAAAATGCTGTGCGTGCCGATCGGGGCATCGACTTTCGTAGTACCTTTGAAAATGATCGCACCGGTTTTATCATCGAAAATAGCGGTCTGATTTAAACTGTTCAATGCACCGGACATTTTGATCTCGATCTGGCGCGGAGCAAGAGATTCGGGATCTGCGTTAACGGTGATCGAGTCGTTGAGATTAAATATCGGGTTGCCGGGTTCGGAATTTATCACGGTAGCCGCCAGCACAAGCGAATCGACTCCGTTGATCTGTTTTCGCTCCCGTGCCCGCATAACGAAAGTGCCAACATTTCTACCAGCAGCCGTTACGCGATATTCAAGCGATTCTCCCAATTCAAAGGACAATTCCGGTGCAAGCGGTTGATTTGCGATATACGGCTCGGGAGTTCGAACCGGAGTCGGAGTTGGCTTTGGCGTGTTTCCCGGAATTGGTGTTGGCGTCGCGGTCGGTTCCGGAACCGGCATCTGAACGCTTGCAGCTTCGGCCCGAAACTCGCTCTTTTTTATTTTCATTCGGACAACCGCAGGAATCCGGGCTTCGTCATTCGAAAGATTTATCCTGAGTTCGTTGATGCCGAGTTCCGTGAAGTATTCGCTCTGAACAGTGACGATCGTCGTTTCAAAATTCCCTGCCGGCGTTTTAACGCTTTCCGTTCCGGACGGCTGAAACGTGACGCCGTAAACCTTGTCACCGTCTTGAAAATTGGCCGCGCCCGAACCACCGGAATGCCTGATCTTGTAGATCAGCGTCACAAGATCGAAATTAACTGCGGGAACTTTTGGATAATCGCTGATCGTTTCCTTCGGGATGCCGTCCGGGCCTTCGACACGGGAAACAAAAAGCGGCAATCCGGTATCCGGCGAGGCTAATGTCGTCCGAATCTCATCCACCTCATAAAAAGCGGCGCTGAAAAAATTCAGTGTTTTGAATTTTGCCCGAAGCTCAATGACGTCTTTTCCTGACAAAGCTCCGCGCGAAACAGTATTTATCTCGGCATAGGCAATGTTGCTGTATTTGTCATAGGAAACGGAATACGTGATACGTTCGCCTACACGAAAGGCCGTGTCGGTTTTGGAGTCTTGCGCCAATGCCGCACCGCAGGCCAACAGCGTCAGAAACGCGGCGAAGAGGAGTGGACGTACTAAGAAATTAAGGATTTTTGGCACAGAATATGACGTGTATGTGAGTAATTTTTATTTGTTTTAGAAGCCGATCTCGTCAATAATGTTGGCTACAGCCTTCGCTCTATCCGCAGCCGCCGTAATTGGACGGCCAATGACCAGGTAATTTGCACCCGCACTAAACGCACCGCCCGGAGACATTACACGCTTTTGATCGTCATTCGTTGCAGAGATCGACCTGATACCCGGCGTTACTATCAAAAAATCCTTATCAGGAACATTGGTTCGAATCGATTCGATCTCAAGCGGTGAGGCAACCACGCCGTCCAAACCACATTTTGACGTAAGTTTAGCTAATCTCAAAACTTGTTCTTCCGTTTCAGAGCGAACTCCGATCTCGGCAAGCGTCTCATTATCGGAACTTGTCAGCACGGTAACGGCGATGATCCTCGGCCGTTCGAAGCTTTCCTTTTCACAAACGCCGCCGACTTCCTCAACGGTTCGACGCATCATTTCGCCGCCTCCGCTTGCGTGAACATTGAACATCCAAACGCCGAGCCTTGCCGCCTCGACCGAAGCTTTTGCAACTGTATTCGGGATGTCGTGAAATTTAAGGTCGAGGAATATTTTCGCGCCGGATTCGACAAGCTTTCGCACAAATTTAGGCCCGGCCGCGGCGAATAGCTGTAGGCCGATCTTAAAAGCGCCAACTGTGCGGTCAAGTTCGCGCACGATCGATTCGGCTTCGTCTGAAGTCTCAACATCGAGGGCGACTATGATTCTGTCTTTCGGAGAAATGCTCATGTCTCAGTAGCCCGCACGTAAGGGATCTTCTTAGCCATCGTGAGCCCTTACTTACGTGCGGGCTACTGACAAGTGCGGGCTACTGACACTCAGTCCAGATCCAGCGGATTTCGGAAAGGTTTGTCACTGTCAGTATCGGCGCGTTTCAGGGCATCCTGAAATTTCTCTTCCAGAAGCCGTTCGCGATCCTTCATCGAAGACATTTCCTGAGCAAAAATATTTTCGCGGTGCTCCTTTTGCTTGGACAGTTCACCTTTCAGATCTTCGAACGAACCGTGTACCTTCTTTTTTTCCTCGTGCGAAATTATAGCTCCAGTCTGTGCATCGACCGTTATTGTTGCTTCGCAGCAGGGACAAACTATGCTGAATCGTTCCATAACCAAATGAATTATACATCAGTTTTCCGACTTCTTTTTCTTAGAATTAGGATCGTCGGGTTTGGCCGCAGGACTTACGAGCGGCGGAAGGCCGGCGGCCTTAAGAATGTCGTTAGAAGAGGCGTTCTTAATATCCGGCAGCTTATCGTTCGCGATCTCGACCGTCTTTCCGTTCTTTAGATATAACGCTAATTTCGAACCCGTCCCGTCGATCGTTCTTTCGATTTTTAAAATGGTCGGGTGTCGTTTGAAAGTTCGCGTTTCCAACCCTACTTTTCCCAGCGAGGCCGAAAAGGTCGAGTCTTCAGGCGCGGCTTCTTCGTAAGGTTTCGGCGGTTTGCCGGTAAATTGATTTGCGTTACCCGCCGGTCGATTCGCGTTTGCAACCGGAACGGCATTATTCAGATCTTGTGGGACAACGGGCACATTAGCGTTGATGTTTGATGCAGAGTTGCCGGCCGACGGCTTGTTCTCGGCAACTTCCGAAGAACACGCGGACGCGAATATTAGTAGGCCGAGAACAACAAAATTGCCTAGCGATCTTCGTATATTCTTTCGATTAAGTTTTTCTTTATTTGTAGCCATTCTGTATTGATGATGCTGAAATAAACCGTATCCCGCAAACGACCGGAATCGGTGATCATATGCTGCCGAAAGATTCCCTCTTCCTTTGCGCCGAGCCTTAAAATTGCCGCGCGTGATCTTTCATTGAGCGCGTCTGTTTTTAGTTCGACGCGATTGCATTTCCACGTTTCGAAAGCGTGCGTCAGCATTAGTAATTTTGCTTCGGAATTAACGCGTGTTCGCTGCCATTCGGGAGCGACCCACGTCCAGCCGATCTCCGCACGAAGATTTACCGTGTCGATATTACCAAACCGCGTAGATCCGACGACCTTGCCCGACGCTTTTTCGATAGTCACAAATGGTAACGCCGTTCCGCCTTCCTGATCTGACAGAGCGCTATTTATATACGCCTCCAGATCCGCGCGATCACGAACTTTGGTCGGTGTCCATTGCCAAAGCGATTCGGTAAAAACAACTTCGGAGAGACCATCAATATGATCCGAGGTCATCGGCTCTAGCCGCACAAATTCTCCTGCCAATATGATCGGTTCTATGTTCATTCAACTTTATTGTTAACAATACAAAATATAGAGACTGTCTCAAATGTTGATCCGTAGCTTTTCCGGTTTTTTGTGGTTTTGCTTTCTTCTTTCGTGTATTTCATGGATAAGTGTAAAAGAGTTTTTTCCACGAAATACACGAAATAAATCAAAAAGAAATTAAGACAATAAAGATAAGAGCAAAAAAGGCCGCCTTTCAGACGGCCTCAAAATAAAACCGACAACCGCCCTACTAGATGTCGTAGTACATCGAAAATTCGAGAGGATGCGGACGCAGGCGAAGCGGCGTAATTTCTTTTTCGCGCTTGTAGGTGATCCAGCGTTCGATCATTTTCGTCGTAAACACATCGCCCTTGAGCAGAAACTCGTGATCGTTCTCGAGTGCAATAAGAGCCTCGTCAAGGCTGCCCGGCAGCGACGGAACATTCGCCAATTCCTCCGGCGGAAGATCGTAGATGTCCTTGTCGAGCGGTTCGCCCGGATCGATACGATTCTGGACGCCATCGAGACCGGCCATGAGCAACGCCGCAAATGTGATGTACGGATTGCAGCTTGGATCGGGCGGACGAAATTCGAGCCGCTTGGCCTTTGGCGACGGCGAGAACATCGGAATGCGGACCGCAGCCGATCTGTTACGAGCAGAATAAGCAAGATTTACCGGAGCTTCAAATCCGGGAACAAGGCGTTTGTAGCTGTTCGTCGTCGGAGCGGCAAATGCGACCAGCGCCGGTGCATGTTTCAACAAACCGCCAATGTAGAATTTCGCCATTTCCGAAAGGCCCGCATACTGATCGCCTGCGAACAGCGGATTTCCGTCCTTCCACAACGACTGGTGACAATGCATCCCAGAACCGTTGTCGCCGTAAATCGGTTTCGGCATAAAGGTCGCCGATTTGCCGTGAGCGTAAGCCGTGTTCTTCACAATGTATTTGAAGAGCATCAGATTATCGGCAGTGTGAAGAAGGTTAGAATATTTGAAATCGATCTCACATTGTCCGGCGGTCGCGACCTCGTGGTGGTGGCATTCGACCGTAATACCGACATCGCCGAGAATATTCGAGATCGAATTTCGAAGATCGATAAGCGTATCCACCGGAGCAACCGGAACATAGCCTTCCTTTGGACGAATATGGAAGCCCATGTTGGGGTTCATTTCGTCACCGCCGCGTCCGGAATTCCAGTGGCCCTCTTCGGAATTGACGGTAAAACCAGCCGAATGCTGATCGTTGTGATAGCGGGCTTCGTCAAACACAAAGAATTCTGCTTCGGGTCCAACATTGATCGTATCCGCCAAACCCGTAAAGCGAAGATAGCTTTCGGCCCTGACAGCTACCGACCGGGGATCGAGGCCGTAACCGTCCTTGGTTATCGGCTCAACGACGTTAGCGATAACGCCAAGCGTAATTTCATCTGTAAAAGGATCGATCCAGTAGCGCGAAGGATCCGGCACGAGCAGCATGTCCGATTCATTGATCGCCGCCCAACCGCGCAAACTCGATGCGTCAAAACCAAATCCTTCTTCAAAGGAATCTTCCGTCAACTGATCGATCGGGAAGGTCAAATGGTGCCAGGCACCAGGCAGGTCCGTAAAACGAACCGATACAAATTTCGCCCCGTTTTCGGCAGCGAAACTCAATACATTTTTTGCGTTCATTTATGCTCCAATACGTTCTTCACAAAAATAGCCCGCTCCCGAAATTGCGTGAAACAAAGTCGACAGCGGATGTTGGTTATCGGGTTATATTTTATGCAATGTTTATGCCAACTTTGCAGGCGTGCATTAACTTATTGTAATTACAATGCTTTATGAACTACTGATGAAAAACAAAAAACCTCACAGAGCGATATCCCCTACATTTTTGTTGGACTATATCCATAGTGGCACGTAAATGTATGAGAGATTAGCAGGAAAGCGTAAAAAAAAGGCTCCGAAATTCTCATTTCGGAGCCTTTCTGCATTTGAGGAAAGATGGAACTATGGGTTAAGTATTTCCAAACGATCGGCCGACGCAAATCCCACGGTTCGACCTTTGTTATTCATCAGATTTACACGCTTAAGCTTAACGGCATTAGCAAACTGAAGAGATTTTTTCAGGAAATCCTTCTTTTCGTCGTCAGAGAGAGCATCCCAGCTCGGGTTGATAATTCCATAGAGAGTTTCGCTGCTCGAACTAGCCTGACGAATATGCGTATTTAAATCGCTCGTGGAAAGATCAATGGAAGCCGCTTTTTCGACCGCGCCGCTTGATTCCACCGCATTTTCAGACCATAAATAGATTCCCGCGCTGATAATCAAGACGACTATCATTGTACCTATCAGCCACCAGTTCACTGAGCGGGGACTGAAACTGATAACCTCTTTTACCGGAGCACGATCGTACGAGGCTGTACTTATAGGCTCCGGTTCGATTTCATCCAGATCAGATTCCAACTCTTCGACCGGAACCGCTTCATCCTTTAACAGATCAACAAGCAAAAGTGTCTTGCTGGCAGCATTCGACACTATAGTGTCGTAACTGTAACCGTATTTCTTTTCCGCCTCATCGCTTTCCCGTTCGGCCTGTATCAGGTCGACAAAACGATTGCCGATCCTAACATTACAGTCGATAGCTGCGGCAACCACATCCGCTGCAAAAAACATTTCGCTGGCAGACTCTTTGAACAGCCGAATGCGATTAAAGAAATCGCTTGCGATCAAGCTGTCGAATGTCGGAGCTTCCCGGGCTTCACGTATAAGTATCTCAAACTGTGTGACGGCATCCGTGACACCACTGTCGTCCTGGCCCGACGGAAAAAGTGAAAGGCTTGCCCAGTTCGCATACAGCGTCCTGATGTGCCCTATCATTTCTTTTCGTTCGAACAGCAGCTTTCGATTTTCGTTCTCGGTGTCTCGCGAAAAAAGCCGGGTCATTACGAAATCAAACTTGCCGCGAACAGGTTCGGAGTATGGAGAATTACGATAGAACCGAGCAAGGGCCATTAGGGCCTGCGAACTTAGAATCGGCCGCGAATTCTCGCAAAAGCGACGAATATTAGCGACAGATATATTCGAATCACGTTTTGCGAGAGCCGAATACCAATTTTCCGTCTCCTGCATCAGAACGTACTCGGACTCAGAGTGCTCGTCAGAACTGACGTCGCTAGTGACCTGCAAAAATTTGTGCAGAGCCTTTTTTACGGCTAGGTCGTCATAGGTTTCCGGGGCCATTTTCATATGTTCCCGTTCGATCCCGGAAAGCACATGTTCGACCATCTGGAGGCTCGAAACCTCTTCCATCGCCCGCTTTCGATAAAAGTCGCGTTCATCTATCGGAGTCGCGGTCTCATGGATCATTTCGTCCGGAACAGCCGGGGCGATTTCGCCCTCCAACGCGAAATCCTGCACAACGGCATCGTCCGTTGCGTACAGGGGTGCGGCCTTAGGAGCTTCGTCGTGTTGAGCCTTTCCTAAGCGATTGTTGATATCTATCACGGTTTCTTCAAGAAGGTTTTCCTCCTTGAGCTCTTCGATCAGATCTGCGAATACGTTCATGGTGGTGGTGTGTGCGTGTGTTTGCTGTTTGCGTGCTTAATATTCGACTGAGCCGAGTGGTAGGATTTGCTTGATCTTTCCGGATTGCGTCAGTTCGTACTTATAAACAATGTCGTCACTGACCGAGCGCGTGGCGGTGATCACGTATTCGGTTTTGAGTTCATTATCGGTCGGCGTCACCGGAGTCATCTGAAACACGTAACGGCCGCGCACTACGCTGTCGGGAAGAGTCGTTCCTATTCCGTTGCCCATCATCGCCTGTATCTCGGGCAGGCGTCCAAAACGGTTGTTTTGTGAAAAGAACATAACCTGTGTGGACGAAATGCTGCGCATGGTCGCAAAGGTAGTCCCGTTTTCCGCAGCTCGAATTCCTTTTTGCAATGCAGGAATGGCCAGGGCGGCTACAATTCCGATAATTACGACTACTACCAGCAGTTCAACAAGTGAGAATCCCTTTTGGTTATTCCGTTTATTCATAAATACCTCATTTTCAAAATGATTGGATGTGACAAATTTTGACACCATTTTTTGACATTAAATCTATTTGAACTTAATCATTTTGGCCCTAAAGACTCTTAAATACAGGCGTTTTGATATTCCAGAAACTTGGGTCGCCTTTCCCGGTTTTGGAAAAGGCAATGCGTATGCCAAAGCTATTTAGGCAGACGATTTAGACATTGAATCTGGGAGAAATTTTATTGTTGTGGTGCTTTTTGAATTTTGTTAGATTTTTACTACACTTAAAGTTTTTATCAGGTGTTGAGAGATCTCATTCTTGCAAACGGGGTAACGTCAATTGAGTTCAATCTTGGAGCAGACCGTAGAGACATACGGTATCGACAACTGGGGAGCCGATTATTTTGGCGTAAACAAAAAAGGCAACTTGGTCGTTTACGCTCCGGAGAATGAGAATCTGACTGCCGACGTCAAGGAGATCATCGACGATCTTCAAAAACGTGGCATTTCGACGCCTGTTCTACTGCGTTTCCCTCAGCTTCTGGTTGGGCAGATCCGTCGGCTTCAAACCGCATTTAAGAAATCCATCAAAGAATTCGAATACGAGGGCGGACACCTCTGCGTTTACCCGATGAAGGTGAACCAGAATCGCGCCGTCATCGAAGAATATCTTCGCGAAGGCTCTCGCTTTAATTTCGGCTTGGAAGCCGGCTCGAAAGCTGAGCTTTACGCAGCCCTTGGCCTTGAACAGGCGAAGGACAGCCTTCTGGTTCTAAACGGTTTTAAGGATCGCGATTTTATCCAATTGGCATTTGCCGGTGCCGGTGCAGGAAAGAACGTCGTGATCGTGATCGAGAAAATGAGCGAGCTACAGCATACGCTAAGCCTCGTGAATGAAGTTACGGCGGAAAATCCGGATGCCGCGCTTCCTATGGTCGGGGTTCGGGTAAAACTCTATTCAAAAGGTTCCGGCAAATGGGAAAAATCCGGCGGCGAGGCAGCTAAATTCGGTCTGACGACGACCGAGATCCTGGAAGTCATCAGGCAGCTTCAGGAAGCAGGCCGCATCGATATGCTCAAGCTGCTTCATTTTCATATCGGTTCACAGTTGACCGACATAAAGCGTATTAAAAACGCGATGAAAGAAGCTGCCAGAACCTACGCAAAGATACATCAGATGGGAATTCCCATTGAGTATCTGGATGTCGGCGGCGGCATGGCTGTTGACTACGACGGTTCGCGAACATCATTTGAATCGTCGGCAAACTATAACGCCCGCGAATTTGCGAACGACGTCATCTACGTGATCAAGACCGTTTGCGATGACGAAAATGTTCCGCATCCGACGATCATTCAGGAATCGGGACGTTATCTTTCGGCCTATCACGCCATCCTCGTAACAAACATTCAGGACGAGATCGAAACGGTTGTCCAAGATCTGACGCCGATGGAGATCACAGTCAACGATCCGCAGGTCGTTCGCGAACTTGCCGACCTGCGCGCGACGATTAACGGAAAGAATTACCGCGAGTATTATCACGACTCGCTCGAGCATCGCGAAGAACTGTTCACGATGTTTAACCTCGGACTGATAACGCTCGAAGACAAGGGCAAGGGCGAGGTGCTTTTCTGGGATGTTTGCGAGCGGGCCGATGAGTTCGCACAGCAGAAAAAATATGTTTCGGAGGAGTTTGACGATCTTCGCGGCCTGTTGTGCGCAAAGTATCTGGCGAATTTTTCTGTCTTTCGGTCGATGCCGGACAATTGGGCGCTCGAACAGCTATTTCCAATCATTCCAATACATAAACTCAACAAAAAGCCCACAGAATATGCTACGCTATGTGATATTACCTGCGATTCCGACGGTATTGTGGATAAGTTCGTGGATCTGCACGATATAAAACCCGTGCTCGAACTTCACAAACTGGTAAAGGATGAGCCTTACTATCTGGCGATGATGCTCGTCGGTGCCTATCAGGAGGTGATGGGAAATAATCACAACCTTTTTGGCGTACCGCACGAGGCACATATTTTTATTGGGGAAGACGGCCACATTATTAAAAAGGTCATTTACGGGGCGACGCTGGCGGATTCGATATCGTCGGTTCGTTTCGATGCCGAACAGCTTCATGACCACTTTCGCCGCGCGATAATGAAGCGCATTAAGGACGGCCAACTATCGACCAAGGTGGGTAATCAGCTGATCGAGTTTTATCAAGATCAGGCGGATAGCTATACGTATTTAACGCCGACCGGCAGCACCGGAAAGCAATAGCAATATCTGTAAATATAGAATTTTATTAATCTTATTGTTCGCGGAGAAATTATGGTAGCTCAAAAGAAAACAAAGGCTTCGAAATTCCTGACAGTCCCGACACGTCCGGTCCCGATCGACCGAGACCGTTCGATCGCGGGTCTGCTCGAGAAAATGGAAGGAGCCGGATTTGGAGCAAGACAACTAGCCGAAGCACATCGCATTTGGCTTGATATGCTCGATGACAACTCGACGATATATGTATGCGGTTCCGGCAATCTCATTTCGTCAGGAATGCGGCGTTTGCTTGCCTATGTGATAAAGAACCGCTTTGTCGATGTTCTGATAATGTCAGGTACGGTGTTGTACCAGGACATTCACGAAACGCTTGGAAGGAACCATTATCAGGGCCACCCGAGCATGAGCGATGAAGAACTCGTCGCCGCCGACGTAAACCGGCTCGGCGATGTCCTTACGAGCCGCGAAGAATATCAGGAAGCTGACGAATGGGTCGGCAGTGTCATCAATCAGCTCGACCACACCCGTCCGTATGCTGTTCGCGAATTCCTGCATCTGATGGGACGCGAATTAGCCGAGATCGCGCACGAAGACGGCATTATGACGTCCGCCTTTAAATCGCGCATCCCGATCTTTTGCCCGGACCTGATCTCGACAGAATTATCGGTAGGCGTTGCCCGTGCCCGTTTTGAAAAGAAAACACATCTCGCCTTCGATACTACACAGGACACGATCGAGATGATGCAGATCGCTCAAAAAACGCGCAATTCCGGCATAATCACGCTCGGCAGCACGAACAGCCAGAATATGATCAATGTCGCTGAGATATCGTCATATATAACGCGAACTAATCCTCGCGGCCATAAATACGCCATTTCTATAACGACCGATTCGGTTCCGCTCGATGGCCGTACGCCATCATATGCCGGCAGCCACACGAATACTTTCGGTAAACTCGCAAAGGGAGCGACCACAGCATATGTTCCATGTGATCCGTCCATCGCATTACCGATGATCATCACGGCCTTGTCGCAGACGGCCGCGAAATTTATGAAGGGACGCAAACGTCCGAATTTCAGCTTTTCGGGCAAGGATATGACTATCGAAGTTCCTTAAACTTGGTTCAACCTTGAATGTTTCGGCGGTTCGATCCAATTAGATCGGCCGCCGATTCTTTTTTCACTCAAAATAATCGAACAAGAGTGTTCGAAATATCGTTAATACATAGTCGATCTTGAATCTTCCCCGCGATAGGCTAGAATTCTAAGTGATATTTTGTTCTGGAGAAAAGCCTGATGTTTATTAAGAAATTTGCTCTTTTTTCTTTTATTGTTTCGATCGCGATATTGTCCGGCTGTAAAACCGGCCTTTTAGGCGGCGGCGATCCTCCCGTTGCTCCGGCACAGCCGGCCGCACCTGCTCAGATCGTCGTTGACGGCGTGCGGACCTCATATGCTGACGTGGTGGAGAAAAGCTCTCCTGCGGTCGTAAGGATCGAGGCGGAGCACAAAAACAAACCGCAATCGCAAGCAGATCTTCGGATCCCGTTTGGCGATGACCTCTTCGGCCAGGGCCAACAACAGCAGCGGCGACCGCAGATCGAACGCGGACTTGGCTCAGGCGTTATCGTAAGCGCCGACGGAACTATTCTGACCAACAATCACGTCGTCGAAGGCGCCGAAAAGATCACGGTTATGCTGGCCGACAACAAATCCTTCGACGCTAAGCTTGTTGGCTCCGACAAACCGAGTGATCTTGCGGTATTAAAGATCGAAGCGCAGAATATGCCGTTTCTTTCGCCCGGCAATTCGGACACGGTCCGGGTCGGCGACATAGTCCTGGCGATCGGCAATCCGCTCGGCATCGGACAAACGGTCACTGCGGGTATTATTTCTGCCAAAGGCCGTAGAACAGGACTCGCTTACGGAAATACAAACGATTCATTTGAAGATTTTCTGCAGACCGATGCGCCGATAAACCGCGGAAACTCCGGCGGCGCTTTGGTAAACCTCAACGGCGAACTGATCGGTATCAATTCACAGATATTGTCCGGCGGCCCGTCTGGCGGGAACATCGGCATCGGATTTTCGATCCCGTCGAATATGGCCAAATCAGTGATGGAGCAGCTGCTCAAAGACGGCAAGGTCAGGCGCGGCATGCTGGGAATTAACATCCAGAATATCAGCAACGATGCCGCTAAAGCCCTCGAACTGAAGGATACAGCAGGTGTTTTGGTCAGTAATGTGAAAGCCGGTGGAGCCGCAGATAAGGCAGGCATCAAACGCGAAGATATCATCACGGCGGTTAATGGCGAAAAGGTCGAAGACAGCAATGTTCTACGAAACAAGGTCGCCGGAAGCCTTCCCGGAACCGAGGTCAAACTTTCAGTCACGCGCAATGGTAGTCCGCAGGAGTTTACCGCGACGCTGGACGAATACAATGTCGACGGCACGGCAAGCAACGCTCCGCAGAAAGATGATTCGCCGGTGCAGCCGAATGGCGGAAAGCTTGGGCTTAGCCTGCAGCCGGTGACGCCGCAGATCGCAAAGCAACTAGGTCTCGAATCCGATTCGGAAGGACTGGTCGTAACGGATATCGATCAGGCGGGAGCCGCCGCCGAGTCAGGGATTTCAAAAGGTGATGTGATCCTGGAGATAAATCGCCAGGCAGTTAGCTCGGTCGATGCAGTGCAGTCGGCTCTGGAAAAGGCCGGAGATCGTCCGGTCCTTATGCTTGTGGCACGTAAAGGCGGAACGATCTATTTAACGATCAAGCCAAACTAGACTATTCAATAAAGGAAGCAGGCCGGTTGGGTTTTCCCTGCCGGCCTTTTCATTTTTGGACAGCCTTGCCTATAATCCATTCATTATGTGGAAGAAGATCTATCTGCTTGCCTTTGGCTTCTTTGTCGCAATTTCGGCTTTTCTAAGCTGGTATGCGTGGAGTTGGCTTCAGAGCATCGGCTCTCCGATCGACGCTCTCGTTAATTACTCCTACTTCGCCGGGATCGGCTGGACATTCGTCCTGCTCTCATCCGCGATCCTGCTCGTTGCCGCAAACGTAATTTTGTGGACGACAAGAAACTCGTGGGCTCTATGGATAACCCTGGCTTATTTCTGCGTATTCACCCTGATCCGATATTTCCTGCTTGAGCGTGTCGCACACTCATTCGCAACCGATGCCCGAATCACCGACTTCGGCTCAACCTGGTCTCCCGTAATAGGCGTCGGCATCTCCATCGCCGCCGCCGCCGTAGTATTTATCGATCAACTCGTAGTTACAAGAATGAACACCGCGATCTTTCCGGATAAACCGCTCGAGAGAGAACTGACTGAAACTGAAAACGATTTAATCGAAAAAGAAGCAGAATAATATTGAATCAATAAACAAAAAAGCCCGCTCAAAAAATGAGCGGGCTTTTTTAATATAACGCCGGCACCTTTCCCACAAACTGAAAGCTGCATTATCATCGGCTCCAGTAGGCTGAACTTCCGTTTTCGGGATGGGAACGCGTCGCCAATCGTATTTTGAAACATCAATCAAGATTTTTTCGACTTTGGGATCTTTTACGGTATTATTTATTAATGATTGTGACAGAGCAAATAAACGGAAAGGTACAGAGACTTCCGCTTCCATTACAGGAAGAAGTTTTGGATTTTGTGGAATTTCTGTTGTATAAGAGTGGAGATGCCGAAAAGAAGTGGAGCAAGTTTTCTCTTGCCCAGGCAATGCGCGGTTTGGATAATGACGATATGCCGGAATATACGGATGCTGACCTAAAAGACAAATGGCAATAAAACGCGCCGGTCAGATCGTTTTGTTTCAATTTCCGCAGACAGATCTCGGTATCGGTAAGATGAGGCCCGCGATTTTACTCGCGCAACTACCTTCGGAATACGACGACTGGCTGGTATGCATGATGTCTTCGAAAACGAAACAAGCAATTTCTGGAATTGATGAATTAGTTTCGAGCGTAGATGATGACTTTGACGAGACCGGTTTGAAAACGGATACAGTTATCCGACTCACGAGATTGGCCGTTGTAGCCGATTCAATTTTTACCGGCATGATCGGTGAAATTGGTTCCGACCGTTTGAAACGGCTCAGACAGAATTTGGTCCAATGGATTCAAGACAGCTAATTCCGAATCGAAAAATTCAAAAATCAAAAAAGCCCGCTCAAAAAATGAGCGGACTTTTTAATATAATCCCGGCGACTACCTACTTTCCCACAACTGAAAGCTGCAGTATCATCGGCTCAAACAGGCTTAACTACCGTGTTCGGGATGGGAACGGGTGTGACCCTGTCGATACAATCACCGGAAAACTGGTCGTTTGGAGTTCCGCTTTTAGGCGGCCTGCTAAGCAGGTACTCCAAACAAATTTTCAAAATCTAATATCTGAAAACTGAATACATGTATGTTATATCCACAAAGCTGCTTGATCAAATAAGATTTGCTTGTCAACAAATTTTATGGTCAAGCCTTGGGACAATTAGTACTGGTCAACTAAGTACATTACTGCACTTACATCTCCAGCCTATCAACGTGGTGGTCTTCCACGAGTCTCACTGGCAAAACTAATCTTAGGTCTGGCTTCACGCTTAGATGCATTCAGCGTTTATCCATGCTCAACATAGCTACCGTGCGATACCACTGGCGTGATAACACGTACACTAGAGGTCAATCCAACCCGGTCCTCTCGTACTAAGGT
>Ga0193752_1001267_pt1 | contig 21317 bp, 19 predicted proteins | sample H1c1metaG_FD_144924 | JGI IMG/M metagenome (GOLD analysis project Ga0193752, IMG submission 144924) | Soil microbial communities from a riparian zone of the East river system, Colorado, United States - H1c1 | ecosystem: Environmental > Terrestrial > Soil > Riparian zone | place: USA: East River...
CGTTTCATGCTGCAATATTTTCCTTTTCACCAATGTCTTTGGTTATTCAATCCCTAACTTTTTCTCCCTCCTGAATATCATCCAGAAATAAATGCCAGTGATAAGGTCTACCACAGCGCAGAACACCGGCCAGTATGTGGGAATGGCAGTGGGTATCACAGTCAAACGATGATGCAGGAAATCCCATACCCCATGGCCAATAGTTCCATAAGCAATCAGGAAGGGATTTAGTTTGTAGCCAACAAGCGCAGTAAAGAAAAAGACTGATGCCGCCACGATTTCAAGAACAATCAGGCTTATCGGATTGTCCTTTAGCGAGAATCCTACATATATAAATGCAATTGCCACAAGTATGGCAGCTGCAAATAGTTTCGTCGTAAAGACTTTGGATAAAACTCTCACGAGAATAATAATGACCAGGGAACAGCCGACCGCCGATAATATTTCTATCATTTGATTGCTTGTTGATTCCTTTCCTGTTCCATATATAGCTTCCTGCAATTCTCAGAGCAGAAGAAAATTGATGGTGAATCAGGGTGACGTATACTCCCTTCTTTATCGTGAATGATCATTCGACAAATAGGATCGATCGAAAAAGTCTCATTTCCTCCAACACTCAGTTCATAGAGGTCGGTTTCCGCGGATACATTCTTAAACGCGTGTTTACCGCAGGGCTCCAGAACGAAGGATGTGTTTTTACTCAACTGATGCATAAACTGATCGGAACACCAGAATGTGCCAGGTTTGGCCCTGGAGGCGATCCTCGCCGTTACGTTTAAGGTATGTCCAAAATAATGATTATTTCTCTCCAGTATTTTACCCCAATGCAACGCGCCGTGTACCTGAAGGAAATTGACCTTACCAGCTGAATTCTGCAAAATGGCATAGCCGGTACCCAATAGCATATCGGCCGAATCTGAAATGATCATTACCTCGTCGCCCTTACGTTCGCAGACCCTGCTGTCTCCAACGAGGGACCCTTCAACGATTTCAATAAACCCTTCAATCAGATCTGCGGCAGACAAAGCGCCGTGCGTTTCAGTGAGCGCGGTGTAACCAGACAAGTCCGCGATCAAAATAGCCAGGTCTTTTTCCATTAATGAGGGTTAACGAAAATGAAGGTCTGCTTTATTGCCAGATAAGTCCAAAATAAAGATCCTATTTATAAAAGATCAGCCTGGTGATAAAAATGCCCTCTCCATCGTCGTTGCCTGCTTTACTTTCAACGCCCGTTGATACAAAGGATAACTTCCATCCGAGGGCGCTTAATTCGTCGATCTTTGCTGCAATCATCACATCATTGGAAGCGATGTTCTTAAAATTGATGCCTACAAGACTGTAAAAATTCAGCAACTTGGTTTCGACAACATCATCGTCCTTCAGCTCACCCCTGTCCATCTTCCCCTGCTTCTTTGTTTCAATAATTCTGGAACGCCCGACGCCTCCCGGAACAATGGATTCCACAATCGTGACAACTTTATAATGGGCAGCAGAATCCTGGGCTTTGATAGAATTGGTAAGAGTTGTTGCAACTAATAAGAATATTAATGTCGATTTCATGGTCATAGTGTTATTTAAGAGTATTTAATTTTTCAGTATTCTCTGTAACTGCCGGGCAGTACTAAACCCGCATTTGGTGGCAATATATTCGATCGTGTATTCAGGATTGTTGAGCATGGTGCTGGCGAATTCCTTTCGGAGCAGCGTCAGGTATTCCAATATGGTGGAACCAGTTCTTTCCTTAAATACCCTGCTCAGATTCCTTGGGCTCATTCCCACCAGGGAGGCCAGTGTTTCCATGTCATTTTTCTCACTGAGGTGGTCGATCAGGTAGTCCTGTACCTCATGGATTTGAGGGTTGATGTGATTTCGGTAATCCAGGTAGACGCTTTGCTGATTATGTTTGCCGCTCCTGCGGTGATACACGACCAGTCCTCTCGCGACCTTGTGTGTAAATAGCGGCCCTTTCAATTCTTCCAGGATGGCCAGTGCCAGGTCGATCCCCGCGCTGATGCCCGCACTCGTGTAAACATTGTTGCTTTTGATATACAGAATATCGCCGACCACTTTGGCCATAGGAAATTGCAGCTGCAGGTCTTTTACCCTTCTCCAATGCGTGGTGCACTCCGTATCCTTCAATAATCCCGCATGGCCGAGTGCAAAGGCTCCATTGCAAATCGAGCAGACAATGACCTTTTTATCCGAGCTTGCCTTCAACCATTTGAAAAAACCATGCTCCCCGCGGAATGCGATGCTGTTCACATAGTCGAAATCCATACCAGGGATAAAAATGAAATCACCTTCATTAAGCGCCGCCTTTGAATAATCCTGCACTTTCGCGAAACCCAGCCCGGCGGTACTTACGGGTGATTGTGTAAAGCTGCAGAACTCCATTTCAATGTCAAATCCGTAAAACTTCGCCTCGGTAAACACCTGCACAGGCCCGGCGAGGTCGAGCAGCTCGACATGAGGCGGTATAATAAAAACGATCTTTCGCATAATTCTAATTTGTTAATTCGCAGGTGAGTGGTGATTGACTACCAAATTTGCCAACACCTGCAACTCTCCTGGAGTGATTCCACGCACCCTGAGCATTTGGTCACAACCCTCGGCAGCGAAATTTAGTTCAATGGCAGCAAATCGGTGTTTGTTAAATGTCCGATTCGCCTGGCTGCCAGTTCCGGGATCTGTCCTCAGCGTTTCAATCACAAGAAGGATTAGCGTTGAGGCGAGGTAAAAGCGGCCCCGGTGGAGGGCCGCTTCCCATTCATGTGAATGATAAACTATTCGCAGCCTGCACAATTGCAGGAGGAGCCACAATTACAGTTTGTACAGGTACAATTTGGATTACCACATGACTCATTTGTTTCTTTCAGATTTGCTGTTGACGTTTGCATATTGATTGTTTGATTGGTGATTGTGAAAAGGAATTTATTCAGTTGATTGGTTGGTCTTTCAAAGTGTTCGATGTGCCGAAGTACCGCCGTTAGTCTAAGCGAATCCATCTCTAATACGTACGTTGTTTAAAAGCGGTCGCGATGAATCCGTTACCGGCTCCCTGGCCAGTTGTGAGTAGAGGATGCCTGCTCATTCAGTCCAATCGTTGTCCGAACCTGATTTCGGTTGGGATTGCAGACTACGAACTTTGATGAAAATGTGCGGGACTAAGTTCGCTGCGTTATTTGTTTGCCATGTTTTTATCCGGGTAGAACGATCGGGGTTGGGATCGTGCGAAGCGTGGTTGAAGTAAAGAAGGGCGATGACCGGCAACATGCCCAATAAACTGAATACCTGTGCGGCGAATGCTACATTTTTCATGTTAATGTTGTTTTCTTTGTTTGATGGTACAAAGCTACCTACGATGTGTAGGGGCGAAAGGACAGGTAGATGTCAAATCAGGACAAGATGCTGAGTGACTTAAGAGTGACCTGGAAACGCCTGTTTCATTTTTCATTCCTGGTAGTATCGGAAACGAACACCTTGTGTACCTGTTGCTTCCCTTGTAAGCTGTAGATCAGAAGATTATAAAGCTGCCACAGTTTTTGGTGTACTGGTGGCGATTAATGAACCGTAATGAAGAGCAATTCTTTGATTATTTTTCTCAGGCGGCTGAAGAACAATAAGACCTCCTCCTTTTTAAATATAGCCGGCCTCTCAGTGGGTATCGGAATCAGCCTGGTGATCTTTATGATCATCCGTTACGAATTAAGTATAGATTCCTTTCACCAGAAGCGCGACCGGATATACAGGGTTGTATCACAGGAAACCTATAGAAATGGTGCGGTGGAATATGATGGAGACGTGCCAATTGCTTTGGGTGAGGCCTTGCAACAGGAATTCCCGCAGCCGGAAAAAGTTACTTCCCTATGGAAATTGGGGTGGGAAGAATTCTCGCTCGCGGGCAGCCAAAACAAGAAATTGCGCACCAGCGATGTGTATTTTGTGCAGCCTTCATTTTTTGACATCTTCGATTTTCCCTGGCTGTCTGGTACACCGGATGGTGCATTAAAAGATCCAAACACGGTGGCCCTGACACGCACCATCGCCAACAATTGGTTTGGGAATTGGCAGGATGCCGTTGGTAAGACCATTCTCGTGGGGCTCGACCGTGTTCCTTACAAGGTGACCGGCATCATGGAAGATGCGCCGTCAAACACCGACCTGCAATTGAAAGTGTTGCTTTCTTATATCACTTTCAGAAACAGTAATGAGTCCGCTTTCTCTAATCCTGGCACTTACGATAATTTCAATCCATCGTCACAGTGCTTTTTCCTGCTCGGGAAAAATCAACAGATCGCATCGATGGAAAAATTACTTCCGGGATTTATCAAGCGGCATTATGAACCACTGGCCGCCGGTTCGAACACCTCCAACTCGAGTTTGTTTCAACCGCTGAAAGAGATGCACTTTGATGCGCGATTCCACAGGCTTTCAGCCAATGGATTGTCCTATGACGAATTATTGACCATGGGTTTGATCGGGATATTTATTCTGTTGATGGCCTGCGTAAACTTTATTAATCTTTCCACGGCCCAGTCATTGAACAGGGGAAAGGAAATAGGGATCAAGAAAGTATTGGGCAGCAATGCCCCGAGATTATTTACAGACTACCTGACCGAAACTGGGATCCTGGTTTTTATGGCCTTGTTGACTGGATTGTCGATTGCAATACTTGGCTGGCCCATGATTACTCAAATACTGGGAAAGAACATCCCGCTCATTTCCTCTGCTTCGATAGCCGCTGCCGCGTTTCTAATCTTGCTGGGCGTGAGCGTAACCTTTCTCGCCGGATTTTACCCGGCGATGATATTGTCGAAGTTTAAACCAATATTGGCGCTTAAGGGTAAGGGACAATCCACGGGCAATGGGAATATATTCCTGCGCAGGGGATTGATCACGTTTCAGTTCGTGATCTCCCAAATGCTGATCATTGGCACCCTCGTCGTGACCAGCCAGATGACATTTTTTCGGCAGCGCCCGATGGGATTTGACCGGAACGCCATTGTATTGTTGCACCTGCCGTATACTTCCGACGGTTTGGTGCGCAACGAACTATTCAAACAACAGGTTGTCCGTACAAAGGGAGTGCTGTCAGCAACACTTTGTAGCCAGCCGCCTTCCACCAACAAATCGGGATCCACCTATTTTACATTTGACAATCATACGCACCCTGAAAACATGAAAATTGCTTATAGGTCGGCAGATTCGAATTACCTGTCCACTTTTAATATCAAACTTGCAGCAGGCCGTTACCCGCTCGAAAGTGATACCATAAGGGAGGCGATGCTGAACGAAACCACTGTAAAACTGCTCGGATTAAAATCACCGGAGGATGTGTTAGGGAAGTTTATGCTCTGGTCGTCAAATCAATCAGTACCCATTGTTGGTGTGGTGAAAGATTTCCAGCCTGGATCTTTGAAGGAGAAGATTCTGCCGCTCGCATTATTTTCGGCGAGAGAAAATTACCGGACGCTGGCGGTGAAGATGAACGGGTCATCGCTCGTGGAAACCATGACAAAATTAGAAGCACTGTATTCAGCCCAATTCCCCAACAAGATCTTCGATGCTCCGTTTTTTGATGAAACCATTGCGGCATATTATCAATCGGAAGCCGTCGCTTTGAAATTATTTAAGATCTTCGCGGCCCTGGGCATTTTTATTTCGTGTCTTGGTCTGTACGGCCTAGTTTCCTTTATGACCTTTCAAAAGAACAAGGAGGTGGGTATCCGTAAAGTTTTGGGAGCCTCCTCGCGCAGTGTGGTTTTGTTATTTTCAAGTGAGTTCACGATATTAATCATCGTATCGTTTTTAATTTCCGCCCCGATCAGCTATTATTTTATGGATCGGTGGCTGGCTACTTTTTATTATCATACCAGCATCAGCTGGACCGTTTTCGCTATCGCCCTGATCCTGTCCATTCTTATTGCGTGGGTGACGGTGGGGTACAAGGCGGTGAAGGCCGCAATTGCGAACCCGGTAAAGAGTTTGAGAAGCGAATAAATTTTTGCATACTTCAATTCGATCTTCCTGTCGGCCATAGACTCGGCCGGGAAGTCTGCCGACCGACCCGAGGCACGCCGAGTGTGTGATGAAAAAAGTTTGCGCTTATTACGAGTCGCTGAGCCGTTAGTCCTATGGTGAATCGTATGCCAGGGTCAATTGGCAACTTTATCTGCATTCTATCCAGCCAAACCAGCCGCTTCTTCCTGTATTGCCATTTGCATCGGTATGAAAGGGGCCAGTCTTTGCTCTCCATGCAGCCTTCGCTATGCTGTTTGTCTGATCTGCCTTGCTATTTCGGAAATCGGCGCGTCGAGTATCGTTGATAAAATAATTCAAACCAATACAACAACGAGTTTTCGGTTAAATAACTTAACAGACTTGCATACCAAGGTGTAGCAACTATTTCTAAGGTCTACTTCGAAGGTCAGTGACTCAAAAGATAACCAGGAAGGATTCCAGGCGGGACTGCACAATCGTCCTGCACTTTTGAGTCCAGAAACTCAGATTCTGTAGGATGCATGGATTTCGGAGCGATTATATGATATAAAATATCGGAAAGATTGGTCGCGTAATTCAACGGATAGAATATCTGCCTACGGCAGGCGAAGAAGTTTCCCCGACCTGAGATGGAGGTTTCCGGCGTGGATGCGGCTCGGGGTAGGTAGCCGGAAGGCTCAGAGCTCTCTGGCAACCCGAAACCCAAGTCCTGCGCTTCGATAGTTCTCGAGTGTAGATCCCCGAGCCGGCGTCCAGTTGCGGGAAGCTGAGCGGATCAATCCTGGTGGATTACCCCAATCTCCTCCGCGAAGAATCCTGGAAGAACAGGAGCTCGTTCCATTCATCCAATCGAGGCTGCCGCTCATTTTCAACTTAACGTCTTCTTTATAGGCGGAACCATCGGATGGCAATTGTGCAGAGGAATCCGAAAAGCAGTCCTCCACATATTGCATGACATTGCCGCTCATATCATAAAGACCAAAAGCATTGGCAGGAAAGGCTCCTGCCGGGGAGTTGTACAACCATTGGTCCCGACCGGATGCAAGACGCATCCATCCCGAATCCGCACCATAATTGGCATATTCATGGCTTGCTTCGGCGCCCCAATAATATCGTGTCCGGGTTCCGGCGCGCGCCGCATATTCCCATTCTGCTTCGGTTAGTAACCGATATCCTTTGCCCGTCTTTTCGCTCAGCCATTTTACATAATCCTGTACATCATCCCACGAGACACAAACAACCGGGTAGTTTTCACCCTGCGGAAAGCCAACGTTTTTCCACGAAGCTTTTGGATTACTTTCCCATTGTTTCAAAGTGCTGTCTTTAAGGCCACTCCAGGCACAACCTTGCACCGTGCGTCGGTTGGTTGCTGCCACGAAGGCAGCCCACTGCCCAACCGTAACATCAAATTTGCCCGCAGCAAACTGACGGATACTTACCTTTCTTTCGGGAAGTTCAATCGGATTTCGCCCCGGCTCATCCTCTGGGCTTCCCATGGTGAAAGTCCCGCCGGGAACTACTATCATATCCGGGCAGTTGGTGCAATCGCGAAAGGTTTGCCCCGGGGTTAATTTATTTTGTGCATATCCACCAATTGTTGTAAGTGCTGCTGTAATCAACAATCCGAAATGACAGGCTTGTTTTGGTAGCAATCTTTTGAGATTGTTGGGGTCATGAGTTCTCCATCTCATCTTGTATGGTTTGGGTTATAATCTTATTAAGTTACGAACTCACTGATAATTACTGTCGATAAATTCCCAGGTATCTGGGGCCGTAATTTTTTTCGTTTTGATTCATGAGTTGTCCAAAACGTGATTCCTGCCTCCTTCTGAATTTTTAGATGCAGAACCCTGCCAGCTTGCACAATAGAGTAATAAATCGACGCAAGAAAAATTTCATGTACTTATTTTGTAATTCAAAATAATTTAACTTACTTTGAATTACAAAGCACTTTCTAGACGCAGATGCTTTTGACCTTCCCATGTAATTGAGGACTGACTAGCCACGCTCGGGAAAGATCCTGGAAGTTATGTCGTCGGCCCTATTCGCCATTGTACCTACTCATCTCAACGGCGCCTGGGTGACGGCGAACGATCACATGAAGAAGGAGAAAACCAAATTGAACAAAATGAAAACGCTTAATCGTATTGCCATCGGAACCGGGATAATGTTCCTTATCGCCGGTATCCTAACACTTTTTGCCATTTGGCATTGGAGGCCCGGCGCTTTTGTTTTGGCCTTTGTCCTCCTTATAGGTGGCGTTGGACTCGCCTATGAACTGACAAAGAAGAAAATGATGAGAAAGAGGGTATATCGTTTTGCGGTCGGGTTGGCTCTTACTACTGTGTTTCTCCTTGTCTGGATGAATGCCGCCGTCGGTGGTATTCTTGGGGACGACCCCGCCAACATGATGTATTTCGGGGTGCTCCTCGTCGGAGTCATCGGCGCTCTCATCGCACGCTTAGAGCCGCAGGGGATGTCATGGGCGTTGTTTGCAACGGCGTGCGCTATGGTGCTGGTCCCCGCAATTGCGTTGATGATCGGCACGCCCGCTTTAGCAAATAGAGCGGGGGCAGTCTTTGGTCTCCATGCAGTCTACGCTATGCTATTTGTCGGGTCTGCCTTGCTGTTCCGGAAATCGGCGCGCGGGGTGTCGTTGAGAAAATGATTTTGGGTGGCTACAAATTTTTACCAGGAAACTGAAGGACTTGAATACCTACGCACTATGTGTCATATCAATTGAACTTCTTCAAAGGGAAATATCAAAAATTAACACTTGTTTTAGCCCTGCTATTGGTGCTTGTCTATTTGTTCCGGGATATACTTTGGAATGAATTGTGGGTTTGGTCGGTGATTCTGCTTGTAATGATGGCCCTCGCATTTATTATTACCATTGTCACTGGCCTGATCAGAAAGGAAAAAGGGATGATCCCGATTTTAATTCTTGTACTAATAAGCGTTGCCATAGATGAGGCAATAAATATTGAAGTATTTAAAAGCGTCAAAGTATTAGAAGCAGTTCTGGATGATGATCGTTCGGCAATTCAACTTGTTCTCAGATCGGATAATACTTTTGAAATAAACATCAATACATTATTCAGTAGTGACGAGTTTAAGGGCAGGTACAAATTGTTGGGCGAGCAAATAATATTCCTTGATAAGCCGTGTGATTCTGGTTTCGTACCTGACACTGTAAGCATAATCAGGGATAAGATAATCCTGCATTTCGACAATTCCGGAGAGCCAATTGTGGATTTTGCAACCTACTTTGATATAAAACTAAATCACTTCAAAGGAAGGCGGTAATGCTGCATCCATACCATCTTATTGCGCTTATGCGTAATTGTGTGCAGCGAAGCAATCGGATCCATAAACATCTTAATCAAAACTATCAGATTGCTTCTTCGTTTCTCCCCCCGAATGACCTCACAATTATTATTGCTCCTCGGCGGACCAGTCGAACTTTTTACTTTCCGAAGGTGTTTTTGCCTTTCCAAACAAAGCCTTTAGCTCAGCTACTTTTGCTTCGTTTGATGTTGCAATATTATCCTTTTCGCCAATGTCTTTGCGTATGTTATACAACTCAAGTAACTCCGGCTTGCCTTTGGATTTAAACCTTATCAACTTCCATTCTCCTTTTATCAGCGCTTCCTTTAAACCACCTTCGTTAAACTGCCAATAAAGATATACATGTTGCTTTTGCGGCCTGCCTTCAAGTGCGGGCACAAACGACAGGCCGTCAATGTTCGAAGGGGATGGCGTGTTGGTAATTTGGGCAATCGTTGGCAATACATCCCAAAATGCCCAGGGAACAGTACTTGTTTTTCCGGCGGGGATCTTTCCAGGCGCTTTGACTAACATGGGCACTCGAATGCCGCCTTCATACAAGTCGCGCTTGATGCCACGAAGCGGTCCGTTGCTATCAAAATATTCGACGTCTGCACCCCCTTCTTTATGCGGGCCATTATCGCTGGTAAAGAAAATATATGTGTTGTTATCAAGACCCAGCTTTTTTATCAGATCAAGTACCCGACCAACATCAGAATCAAGTCTTGTTACCATAGCTGCAAAAGCAGCATGGGGCTTAGCTTGTGCATCGTAACGGTTGCGTCCTCCGAAAGGCGTTTCGGGTTCAAACTTGCTGGTGCCGTCGGCATTTAAAAAGGGCTTCATTAAGCTATCAGGAACCCTTAATTCAGCATGTGTAAGAGTAAGAGGGAGAAATAAAAAGAAAGGTTTGTCTTTGTTGCTTTGTACAAAATTTAAAGCATGATCCATAATTAAATCCTGTGCATACAAGGCACTATCAACAGGTACTTTCTTTATTTGCCCGTCATTTACTTCATACAGATAGCTTGTAAAATAATCATGAGCATGCGTTTGATTAAGATAGCCAAAAAATTCATCGAAGCCTTTGCGTTCGGGAGAACCTGTTGTACCTTCTTCTCCCAGTCCCCATTTGCCATACATGCCTGTAGCATATCCATTTAATTGAAGGCGTTGAGGTAATGTTGTATCCTGCTCTCTTAAAGGCTCCGGGCTATTACCTCGTACGTAGGCATGACCCATTGTTTTACCCGTCATCAACGCACATCTTGATGGTGCACACACGGTACTGCCACTATAGAACTGCATAAACTTTGTTCCCTCTTTTCCTATTCTATCAATATTAGGCGTAGCAACTTTATGAGTTGAATTGTAGCTTGTAAGATTGCCGTAACCAAGGTCATCGGCTACAATAAAAATGATATTTGGTTTCTTAGGGTTTGCTTTTGTTTGCGCATTTACATGCATTGAATAAATGCCTGCAACAAACAGAGCTGTTAACATCTTAATCTTCATCTTGTTGTGTGTGGTTTTGTCAAGTTGGAAGCTGGTTGTTTAAAGGAGACCACCACCAAACATCAGTCGCAAAATTCCAAAAATGATTACAACTATACACATTGTTTTTCCACTTCTTGAGTTAACAAGACTGCTGATTATTAAGCCAACAACTGCAAGTGGAATAACAATCCAATTTAGCCAACCTAGCAAGGGGATAAAAGCAATTAGCATTGCAATTAAGCAAACAACACCAAAAAGAAAACCGATAATTTTCATGTAATTTTAAGTTATTCGGGTTATGATTTCTTATTGGATTAAAAGATGGTATTCTTCATATAAGGTATTTGAACAAACATTGTTTTTTCTGATGGTCTTGGCAAAGCAAACTGTTCTGTGTCTATCCATCTCACGTGTCGTCCAATTTGAGTTAAGTATTATCGCCACAGGATAAAAGGTAGATGCTTAAAAATAGTCCAACCAACTGATTTCATAAATTTAGGGCTTAATTTCACGCAAAGCCTCGAAGAAGGGTTTCACGCAAAGTCGCAAATCAGCCTACGGCTGACGCAAAGGCGCAGGGGAGATGTTTTTTTATGGCTTTGCGCCCCTGCCGAAGGCAGGGCTTGGCGGCTTTGCGTGAGATCTAGTTTACCATCGCGTGAAACCTTCTCTACCATTAGGGAAATGAAGAGCATCTTTTATTTGATCTTTTTGAAATCGAGATATTTAAAAAGAAAGTCGCTGCTGTTGATGTTGAGTTTGAAACCGATTGGTTTTCTGTTTTTATCTGTCCTGAATATTACTTCTCCTGCAGGAACAAATTTGTCGTTAAAAATAATTTTCAATGTGTCCTTCTTCAAATAATACAAATTTCCGGCGAACTGCTTTTTTGAAGGCAAAAGTTCAAGAACCGCTTTACCATTTTTTTACTTATAATCGCTTTCCCATATCCTTTATCTTCATAAACTCCTTCGTAGGTCGAAGTATTTGGAATGAGTGAATGTTGTTTATAAGCGGTGTCACCCTCATCTTCATCCCAGGAAAAATGAAAATTCTTTCCGTACATATTATTGTCAGCTTCCTGCCAGTTCATTGTATGCGTTGTCAGATAGTTTATTATCAGGCCTGCAAGTTCTTCATTTAAGTAGGTGATTTTATTTGTTAATATAACTATGCCGATATTGTCTTTAGGAATAATTGTTATGAAAGATTTGTAACCTGGCATTCCGCCGCCATGCGTTAAAACCTTTTTACCAGCTTCAAAGCCGATGTTCCAGCCAAAACCATATGATTCATCGGAATTATTCGAAAGCATCACTTTCGCACTTGTTATGGATTTATAGGTATTTTCGGAAAATACTTGCTTGTCATTATAATGGCCTTTCTCTATCCATGCTTGTAGCCAATAAAGCATATCATCGATATTTGAGTTGATGCCACCGGCTGGAGCAATGTTATCCATATTCATCACCGGGATGGGCGTGTTTCTCAGATGTGGTCGTGCATAGTTATTATTCTTTATCATTTGGGTAACGCTTGTTGAGCTGCTATTCATGGACAATGGCGAAAAGATTTTTTCTTTTATAAAATTATCCCAGGTTTGTCCCGATACTTTTTCAATAACCAATCCGGCTAGGAGGTACATGATATTTTGATAACCATAGTCGGCCCTGAAATTATTCCTGATAGGGCTATAACGGATTCTTCTGACTATTTCCTTTCGGGAATAATTGGTTCCATACCAAAGTAAATCGCCTTCAAAAGTTTCTAAACCTGACCGATGACTTAGAATATCAGCAATAGTCAATTCTTTTGTTATCCATGGGTCGCTCAATTTAAAATCCGGCAAATATTTGATCACTTTATCGTTCCATTGAAGCTTTCCTTCGTCAACCAGAATGCCGATGGCTGCCGCCGTGAAGGCCTTTGTACAGGATAGAATGGGGAAGATGGTTTGAGCGGTTACCGGCAGCCTGTCAACATTGCTGTTTATGCCATAACCTTTTTTTAAGAGAATCTTATTGTCTCTGACTATACCAATGGCAAACCCTGGTATTCCATAGTCAATGACTTGTTTCGAGATAAAACGATCGAGTGAGTCTATATCTTCATTTTGACCAAAAAGGACATTTGGCAGTATTATGAAAAGCCATAACGATTTTTTCATTTTCTTATATTAAATCGCGCCCCTGGGGATAAAGGGAATTTGCTTTGCGGGATGCCAGTGATCTTTGTGTTATTATCCAGCAATAAACGATATTCGTGAAAAACATTATGTTTCATTTTCTCAGATTACTGATATTGGTGATGTTCGGTTTCAGTACCATTTCCTGTTCTTCACAGTCAACGGTTTCGAAAGGTAAAGCAAAGAAAATTGTTTTTATTCCGGGTAATGACAGTCATGGATTGGGTGAACATGAACATCTGGGAGGATGTATTTTATTATCCCGGTTAATTAATGAGAATGTGCAGGGGGTTCATGCAATTGTAACTGAACAGAACTGGCCAAAGGATACCACCATACTCGACGACGCCGATGCGATTGTAATGTACAGCGATGGCGGCGATGCACATATGGCAATTCCACATTTAAAGCACCTGGACCGGTTAATGGACAAAGGTGTGGGGCTGGTAAACCTGCACTATGCAGTGGAAGTACCGAAGGGTGAACCAGGAAATTATTTTCTAAAATGGGTTGGCGGATATTTTGAAACCTATTGGTCTATAAATCCCTTTTTTACAGCCACCTACGACATTTTTCCAAAACATCCGATAACGAGCGGGGTCAAGCCCTTCACGATTCGTGACGAGTGGTATTATCACATGCGCTTTAAAGAAAATGATAAAAACCTTGTCTCGATCCTGCAGGTTTTGCCGCCGGATTCTTCATTGTCGCGTCCCGACGGTGAACACTCTGGAAACCCGGCAGTCCGTGAAGCAGTTTTGGTTAAAAAAGAACCGCAAACCACTGCCTGGGCTTATACAAGAGCGGGGGGCGGAAGAGGTTTTGGTTTTACAGGTGCCCATGTGCACGACAACTGGTTGAATGATGACTTTAGGAAACTGGTTCTTAATGCCATCATCTGGACTGCCAAAGTCACTGTTCCTGCTGATGGAGTTGTTTCACCAACACCCTCCAAGGCCGAACTTGATTCCCTTCGAAAAAAGGATAAATGATCCGCATGGTGAACTGCTTTTCACGGATAATAGCAAAAAAATTCCTTCATTTATGAAATTATACCGGTGTTGTCCCGATACTTTTCGATGACCAATCCGGCTGAGGTAATGATATTTTGATAACCATAGTCACCCCTAAAATTATTACTAATGGGGCTGTACCGGATTCTTCTAACTATTTCTTTCCGGGAATAACTGGCCCCATACTATAGTAAATCGCCTTCAAAGTATTGTAAACCTAACGGATGACTTAGAATATCGCCAACCTCGAAGGCATGATCGCCAAGAGAAAAGACAGCGAATACATCTCTGGGGAAAAGGATCTGCTACTGTTTAAAAACACAGTATTAATACTGTCTGCTGCTGTATTAACACAGGTGTCGTCATTATTCTGTAATTAATCAATTTTTATAGGTTAACTTCCGTCAGTAACAAATAACCCAGCCTAAACTTGCACAAAAAAGTGCAACGAATAATTATTTACTCGACCCACTGACTGTTACTCCTGCATTATAACAGCCCTTATTACGGTAACTAGAAAATGAATTTGCTAAGAAAAGTTTGGCAATGGCTTTCCTGCCATCGTGCTGAATTTCGTGAGTGAGTTTATATTATCAAGAGGAGACGTGTTCTAATTCTGTGCCTGCTGACGATGCAGGAATTTTATTCTGTTCACTAATCAATGAAAAACCTTTCTTATGAATCCCCAAGCCGTGGATGTACTACTAGTAGAAGACAACCTTTATGATGCTGAACTCACCATCACTGAATTAACGAAATTTCGCATGGCCAATAATCTGGTTCATGTGAGTGATGGGGAAGAAGCATTGGACTGGCTATTTGCAATTGGAAAATATACCAGTACCCGTGATGTATCTCACCTGCCCAAAATAGTTTTGCTGGATATAAAGATGCCAAAATTAAATGGCTTTGAAGTACTGAGCAGAATCAGATCTGATGTCCGCACTAAAACAACGCCCGTTGTTATGCTGACCTCTTCAAATCAAGACCCGGATATTCATAAATGTTATGCGTTGGGAGCTAACAGTTATATAGTGAAACCTGTAAACTTTGATAAATTTTCAGAGGCGATACGGGATCTCGGATGCTACTGGCTTTTACTAAATCAAACCTACGCAAATTGAATTTATTATGCCTGGGACACTAAAAATTTTAATGCTGGAAGACAATCCTTCAGATGCAGATATAGTGCAGTTGATGCTTACTAAGGAAAAATTGGACTTCGTATTTCAGCTGGTGTTTAACAAGGCTTCCTTTCTGCGTGCGTTGGAGGAGTTTAATCCAAGTATTATTCTGGCCGACAATTCGTTACCTCAATTCAGCGCCAGGGAGGCATTGGAAATAGTCCGTCAGCGAACACCCCAGATCCCCTTTATTATGGTCACAGGCACTGTATCTGAGGAGTTTGCTGCCGATATTATTAAATCAGGTGCAGATGATTACATTCTGAAAGACAGGATGAACAGATTGCCGGCCGCCATTGGTAATGCGATAAAGCAACAAGAAATAAAAAAAGAAAACCAGGACGCCCTTGAAGAGACCAGGAGGTCTAATGAACGATTTCAAACATTATCCAAAGCAACAAAGGATGCCGTGTGGGACTGGGATTTATTAACCGGCGATGTATGGTGGAATGAAAACTTTTTTAACCTGTTAGGTTACAGACAAGGCCTCCCCATTCCAAAATTTTATGATTGGATCAGGAGGATACATCCTCTTGATAGAGAGAAAGTGATGTCAAGGTTGAAAAAAATCAGGAAAAATACAGTGTACGTCCCGGAGAACGAATTCCGGTTTCTGTTGCCAGATGAAACATATGTAACCCTTCAGGACAGAACCTATGTATTGAGGGATGATTCCGGAAAATCTGTCCGCGTTATTGGCGTTTTGGTGGATATAACAGAACAAAAAAGAATATCGCAGGAGATGGAAGTGTTGTCAATGATAGCCAAAGAAACTAGTAACTGTGTGATGATCTTTGACAGGAAGACTGGTTACACCTCATGGGTGAATGAAGGGTTTACCCGTCATACAGGCTTTGCAAAACAAGACATATACGGAATGAATCCATGGTTAATATTAGGCGGTCCGGAAACAGACAAGGTTATATTGAACTATGTGCGTACCCAGGTTGAAAAGAATTTGCCCTTTTCGTGTGACATACTCATTTATACTAAAAAAAGAGAAACAAAATGGCAATTTATGAGCGGCCAACCCATTTTGGATGATAATGGCAATGGTACCAAATACTTTGTTATAGCTAACGATATTTCCGAAAGGCGAAGGATGGAGGAGGAACGAATTGCAAATAAAATTGAACTGCAAAAAGAAGTAACCCGAATTATCCTTCAAACACAGGAAATGGAACGGAATGTTTTAGGGAGAGAATTGCATGATAATATTAACCAAATTCTGGCGTCTGTCAGTTTGAGATTGGGATATTTTATTGATGAGCCTGAAAACAGTATTGATACGATAGAAAATTGTCGCGAGGATCTGGACAGGGCAATACAAGAGGCCCGGAAACTTTCACATCAAATGGTCATGCCGAGTTTTTCACAGTCGAGCCTGAAGGAAGAATTGGAACTGCTCATCGAAAATTACAGTTATAAAAAAGTAGTGAAGTTGCAATTGGCACACATAAACGAAAAACAAATTCCTTCCACCATTAAAGAAACCCTTTTCCGCATAGCTCAGGAACAGTTAAGCAACATTGCGAAACATGCGAAAGCCGGTAAGATTGCAATGCGATTAAGTAATGACTCCGGCCTTGTTACTATGGTTATTAATGACAATGGCATTGGGTTTAACATGCAGCAAAAACGAAAGGGGATTGGCATTACCAATATTTTTAACAGGGTTGGACCTTATAACGGAACCGCAGATATTATTTCCCGGCCCGGAAAGGGTTGTACGTTATCTGTGACTATTCCTTTGCCTGTCGAGGAGGTTTTAAGTACGCTTGCCCAACCTGTTTAAAAGGGCTTGCATTTGATGTCTTTGATTTCTGAAATGCAGTTCAATAAAAATCATTTCCATGAAAATGTCTTTAGGCCAAAAAATTCTTACCGGGTTTATAGCTTGCGCAGTAATCCTGGTTGCTGTTGCTGTTTTTTCATTCCGCAACAGTGAAAAATTTATAGATGCCAACCAATCTGTAATTCATACTCATGAAGTATTAGATCAATTTAACCTGCTATTTGTTTCAGCTGTTGACGGTGAAATGGGAGTAAGGGGTTATGTTATCAGTGGTAATGAAATTTTCCTGGAACCTTATAATAACTCCAAACAAAGCATTCTGGAACATCTTGATAACCTAAAAAAACTTACCGCAGATAACCCATCTCAACAAAAGAACATAGAAGTTTTGCAAAGCCAGCTGATTGTACATACAAAATACTTTGAGAACCTCATAGCAATCCGTAAAATCGATTTTGAAAAAGCAAAGGAAATCGTCAGTTCAGGAGAAGGGAAACAAATACAGGATGAATTGACGAGAATAATAAACAATTCCAGAGAGATTGAAAACGTATTGCTGGCAGAGCGGAAAAAATCCAGCGAGGAAAACGGCCGTAATTTTGATTTGATCTTTAGAATTCTCCTGATAATTATTGCTGCTGTTCTCATCAGCGTATATTTTATTATCAATGTTAACCTGAGGGCCCTTAAAAAAGCGGAAGTGGAAAGCGCCAGTAAAAACTGGCTTTTGTCGGGCAATTTTGAATTAAACGAAAAAATAAGAGGAGAAAGGGAGCCAGGAGAGCTTGCCCAGGCTGTCATAGATCAGTTGTGTAACTACCTGAAGGCGCAAATAGGCGTAATTTACCTCTTTGAAAACGGGCTGCTCAACCTTGCCGGCAGTTACGCATTTCATTCCAGAAAACAGAATACCAACGTCATTAAGCCTGGCGAGGGCCTAGTGGGACAAGCAGCACTGGAGAAGAAAATTATTGTATTCACGGAAGTGCCTGACGATTATATCAGAATTAATTCCGGGCTGGGTAACATAGCGCCGAAAAATATTATCATGCTTCCGTTGCTACAGGAAGAATCCTTAAAAGGAGTTATAGAACTGGGGACTACCCGGCAATTTTCCGAACTGGATATGCAATTTTTGAAAATGGTTTCGGAAAGCCTTGCCATTGTTTTTAGTGCTGCGCAATCACGGACCAAACTGAAGGAGCTGTTAGAAAAAACACAGCGGCAGTCGGAAGAACTGGAAGTTCAGCAGGAAGAATTAAAGCAATCCAACGAAGAATTGATGGAAAAAACAGAGTTACTGGAAAAATCGGGAGCTGAACTTGAAGCACAACAGGAAAAATTGCAGCAAAGTAATGCTGAACTGGAAGAAAAGGCAAATTTGCTGGAAGAGCAGAAACAAAAACTCGAAAATGCAAAAATGGATGTTGAAAACAAAGCAAGGGAGCTGGAAATTACAGGCAAGTATAAATCGGAATTCCTTGCTAACATGTCGCATGAACTCCGCACTCCTCTCAACAGCATTCTTATTCTTTCGCAACTGCTTACTGAAAACAAAAACAAAACCTTGGGTGACAAGGAAGTTGAATTTTCTAAAAATGTATACAATTCAGGAGTTGACCTGCTTAATCTCATCAATGAAATTCTTGACCTTTCAAAGGTAGAATCAGGTAAAATGGAACTGGATATTGTTGAAACACCATTTACAGAAATAAATTCAGAGATCAATTCCATGTTTTCGGAAATTGCTATAAACAAGTCAATTGATTTTACTATTGTATTTGATGATAAAAAACTGAAAGGCATTACTACGGACAAACAACGTCTGGAACAGATTCTCAGAAATCTTTTGTCTAATGCTTTCAAGTTTACAGGAATAAATGGTCGGGTAACAATGACGATTTATAAAGCAGATCCTGGTATTTCTTTTAAGAATGCCAAACTGAACAGCGCCCGGGATGTCATCGCTTTTTCTGTAACGGATACTGGAATCGGCATACCGGATAATAAACTGGTTGTAGTTTTTGAAGCATTTCAACAGGCGGACGGTTCTACTAAAAGAAAATACGGAGGCACCGGTCTGGGACTTTCCATCAGCCGCGAACTCGCCAGCGCGCTTGGCGGAGAAATTCAGGTTCACAGTGAAGAAGGGACGGGAAGCACATTCACCCTTTATCTTCCACTGATGTTTGATGCTTCTGCTATGACTGACGTGGAAAATAACATACAGGTAAAGGACAGAAAACCTGAAAATTCCAGAAAACATTCAGGAATTGAAAAATTCCCGGTATCGGAAGGAGAGATGAATGATGACAGAGATAATATTCAGGAAAATGACAGGGTCGTTCTTATAATGGAGGATGATCCTGAGTTTTCGCAAATACTTCTCGACTTTGCAAGAGAGAGGAAATACAAGGGCATAGTAGCGGTACAGGGCACTACCGGGTTGAGCTATGCAAGGCATTACAAACCGGATGCCATTCTTTTGGATATGAAATTACCTGTAATGGATGGAACGGAAGTATTGAGACATCTGAAGAACGATCCGGATTTGCGGCATATACCGGTACAGATTATATCGGGGTATGACAGAAGAAAGGAAGGAATGGAATTAGGAGCTTTCGATTTTATCCGCAAACCGGTTGGAAATAATGATTTGAGAAATGTGTTTGAAAAGATTGAAGATTTTGTTAGCAGAAAGCTGAAAAAACTTCTAATTGTTGAAGACAACGAAAAACAGAACAACGCTATCCGGGAACTGATCGGAAATGGCGATGTTAGATCCTTCTCTGCTTATTCCGGCAAACAGGCCCATGAAATGATGAACAAGGAGCATTTTGATTGTGTAATTGTTGATCTTGGCTTACCGGATGTGTCAGGATTTGATCTGCTTGAACAAATAAAAACGGATGACAAATTAAATAAGATCCCCATTATTGTTTACACAGGAAAGGATTTATCCAAAGATGAAAATGCGCGGTTGATGAAATTTGCTAATACCGTAGTACTAAAAACTGCTAATTCTCAGGAGCGGCTGCTGGACGAAACCATGCTTTTCCTTCACAGGGTGGAGTCGCAATTGCCAAAAGAAAAACAAATTATCATCCGTAAGCTTCACAAGACGGAAGAAATATTGAAGAATAAAAAAGTTTTAGTAGTCGATGATGATATCCGCAACATTTATTCACTCACCAATGTATTGGAAGAAGAGGGGATGAACTGCCTTACGGCCGAGAACGGAATAGCCGCTGTGAAAATATTAAAAAAGAATCCTGACATTGACATTATACTGATGGACATAATGATGCCTGAAATGGATGGGTATGAAGCAACGAAAGAGATCAGGAGTATCAGCAAATTCAATAAGCTACCCATTATTGCGCTAACAGCAAAGGCCATGAAAGGAGACAGGGAGAAATGTCTGCATGCAGACATGTCCGATTACATTGCAAAGCCGTTAAACATCGAGCAACTTTTATCCCTAATGAGAGTTTGGCTATACCGGTAAACTAATAATGATGGAAAAACTCAAAAATAGAGCGGTCTTAATTGTTGATGATGATGACAGGAACACTTTTGCACTCAGAAGCTACCTCGAGATGCTGGACATGAAAATCACTATTGCGGAAAACGGAGAGCAGGCGATTTCAGCTCTTCAAAATAACGAAAAACCAGACATCATTCTTCTTGATATGATGATGCCTGTATTGGACGGATATGAAACCCTTGACATTTTAAAACGGGATATTTCTTTAAATAAAATTCCGGTTATTGCAGTAACAGCAAAAACCATGAAGGGAGACAGGAAAAAATGTACAGAAGCCGGAGCTTGGGATTACGTTTCAAAGCCATTAGACATGAAAGTATTGATCGATAAGATAGCCAAATGGATCATATAGAATGAATTTTGATAACAAGGAATTTAAAGAGCTGCTTGAATCCATTCGTGTTGGTTATGGCTATGATTTTACAGACTATGCCGAGGCCTCTGTCCGTCGAAGGATGGAGCACTTTATGAATAAGAAAAAAATCGCTTCTCTGGAGAAATTTGGGAAAATGATTTTTCAGGACGAAAAACTATTTGAAGAATTTGTTCAGGAAGTTTCCGTTACTGTAACAGAAATGTTCAGGGATCCGGCATTTTACAAAAGCCTTCGCGAGAATGTATTGAAACGGCTTGCTACTTATCCGTTCATTAAAATTTGGATTGCCGGGTGTGCCACTGGAGAAGAGATATATTCCATTGCTATCCTCCTTCAGGAGGAAGATATGTTGAATCGCTCAATTATTTATGCGACAGATATTAATCAGCATTC
>Ga0193752_1001268_pt1 | contig 21317 bp, 16 predicted proteins | sample H1c1metaG_FD_144924 | JGI IMG/M metagenome (GOLD analysis project Ga0193752, IMG submission 144924) | Soil microbial communities from a riparian zone of the East river system, Colorado, United States - H1c1 | ecosystem: Environmental > Terrestrial > Soil > Riparian zone | place: USA: East River...
AGGGGCAACAGCTGTTCCGGCAGAGAACGTAAAGTTCGCCGGTCCAAAATTATTGTTTGATGCGTTGCCGTCTGTTGTTGCAGAGCATGTAAAGCTGAAACCGTAGGTACCTGCAGCAGACATGTTGTACGTTGGAGTGATCAGAACGTTCATGAAAGCGCCGATAGCCAATGTTCCGGTGTTTACAACAACCGGTGTGAAGCTCATTGCGTTTGGTCCGGTAACCGATGCGTTGATTGTCATCGGGTTCACGCTGAAGTCGATGATTGCAGAGCCCTGGTTGAGGACTGTTACAATCACAGAATCAGCAGCTGTGTAACAGCCGGTTGTGAGCGGACGTGCAAATCCAACTGCTGCCATGTCCACCGGGCTAGGTGCAACGATGTCTACGCAATAGTCTTCGGTTTCACCCCAGGTGTATCCGTTCGTAGCATAGTTTGTTGCAGTTGGGAATGTTGTTTCAACAACCACAACGCGCATACGGGTTAATGATGGCGTAGCCGTAATAGGAACAACGAATGAACCTGTTTCTGTGTGCGGACCCGTTAACGAAGCAGCAGAGCTGTAAGCCTGCTCGCCCGGATCGGCAAAGTCACCGTCGGCGTTATAATCGATATAGATCTGGAAACCGTTTCCGAAGTTACCTCCGCAGGTGATTGAAGAGACGCTGAACGAAAGCGAAGCACCCGCAATTACAGAAACAGGGGCTACTGCTCCTGCATAGTTGCTGTAACGGTTCTGGATTGTTCCGGCTCCGGGAGCAATGCTCGCGCAGGTGGTTGTATTGTTCAATGTACCTACGGTCACGTTGCCAAGATCTTCATCGGCCGTGCTTGATGCGGAGAACACTGTATAGGCAGAGCATATACATGGCCCGGGGTTATTGATCGTATAGGAAACAATGTTTGTTGTATCCGCAAGGCCTGAATTGGTACAGGTTACGATGAGCTGGTAGAATGTATTTGCAGCTGTTGAAGTAGAGTAGGTTGGACTGGTTGCCCCGATGATGTTGGTCCATGGACCGATTGCGGCCGGAGCAGACTGCCACTGGAAAGTGATGCCGGAAGCAACTGTATAACCTGTAGCAGATAAGTTGAAGCTTGCACTTGGGCAACCGGTAGCAGAAGAAATGGCTGCGGTACCAGCGGATGGAGTACCTGAACAAGCTACGGCGGCAACAAGGTCGATGCAATAGTCTTCAGTTTCACCCCAGGTATACCCGGTAGTTGCGTAGTTAGTTGCTGTTGGGAAAGTTGTTTCAACAACCACAACACGCATGCGGGTCACACCCACCAAGGCTGTAACAGGTACCGTGAACGATCCGGTTTCAGTATGTGGACCATTTACGACGGCCGGCGAACTGTATGCCTGCTCGGTTGCATCGAAAATTCCATTCTGGTTATAATCGATGTAGATCTGGAAGCCGTTGTTGAAGTTTCCGCCGCAGGTTATAGATGTAAGACTGAAGCTGACTGCAGAGCCTATCTGAACAGAAGCAGGGGTAACAGAACCTGCATAATTGCTATACCGGTTCTGGATAGTACCCGCTCCCGGCGCAAGGCTGGCGCAGGTGGTCGTATTGTTCATTGTACCAACCGTGACATTGCCCATATCCTCATCTGCTGTATTTGATGCGGACACGATAGTATAAGCAGAACACAGACAAGGTCCTGGATTAGATACCGTATAAGAAACAATGCTGCTGGTATTGCTCAGTCCGGATACACCGCAGGTGGTTACCAACTGGTAGAAGGTAGTAGTTGAAGTACTGGTTGTATACCCTACAGTGGTTGCACCAATAATATTGCTCCATGGACCAGCTGCAGTAGGTCCGGATTGCCACTGATAAGTGATTCCGCTGTCGGCGCTAACACCAGTCGCTCCCAGGTTAAAGCTTACGTTTGGACAGCCGGCGCTGGAAGTAATAGTAGCAGTACCCGGATTTGGCATACCGCTGCAAGGAGTAGGAACGGTGTACGTAATTACCAGTTCAGGACGCGGGCCATTCACGTTGCCGTATCCGGCAATGTTATATGTATTCGTACTTCCACGTACATAACCCAGGCACATGCTGGCTCCGCAATTGGCATCAACGAATGCGATACCGGTTGCGTTCAGCACTTTTGTTTGCAGGGCATTTGCAGTCCATGACGTTGCATTGAATGATGTACCCTGACCGCAATTCGTATATAACGTTGCGCCTGGAATCACGGCAGGATCGCCGGTGAAACCATAGAGGTTGTTGATCGCAGTACTTAATACACTTGAGTAAGTAGTAAAGTTTGCGGTTACAGCAGATACAACTGCGTTAGCTGGAATGGAGCTCAGATCAAATTCTGCCCAACCGCGGTTAGCGGTTTGGTTAATTGTGATCATGTCACCATCGTTCTTAGTACCTGCGGCGTTTACTGAACCTGTGTTAAACGATCCTGCGCTACCAGTAGCCTGAATCGTTACGGTCGTCTGGGCGAATAAGCCCGAAGACAAACACAACACGAAGAATAGCGTCACGTAACGCAGATAATTTGCGTAGTTATTTTTCATAGTGTTTTAAAATTGGTAAGTGTGTTTTGGGAGTGTGTGTTTTGGGAGTAGGTGTGTTATGGGAGTGTTAATAAATGTATTCTATGAATCGCAAATGTAGGAAATCAGACCACCGGTCATAGTTTTTTTGATAACTATCCGGACAAATACCGGACAAATTACACCCGATTTTCGATGAAACTGGTCGATTGGTCTTAGGCCAAAAAAGATCGGAGATAAGTGACCGTGTTTTTGTTAAGAAGTTGTCTGTCAGGACTTAAATATTCTGAACTAAGCACTTTTACGGCCATTTCGCACTCCCGGATATCGGTAAAATCGTGCATTTCATCGATTACCGTTAACGCTTCGATTGCTTCAGGATATTCACAATTTGCCCCTAACTCTGCGAAGAAAATCAGATGCTTTGAGAAGTTCATGCCCGACTCCCAGCAGGCCATGATGAGTTCCTTTCGATGCTTCTCGTATTGCTTGAGGCCAATCAGGTCAACAAGAAACTGCTGAGCCTTTGCATTGCGCAGAATATTAAGGACTTCTGCTTTTAATTCACGGTTGGTTGGATCAACCAGGAGCCCGATAAAGTTGCTGATCAGTTTCTGGTCGGAAACACTATTTCCTTCTGCCGAATCTGCGTCGGACAACTTACCGAAATAGGCACTGCTGAAATTTTCCCCGAACTTAAATACCGGGGCGGGAATGTTTTTCTCTTCGTCCTTCTGGCTCATTGGGCAAAATTAGGTCAATAGACGCAAAGGCGCAAAGCACACAGAGTAAAAACGCAAAGCTTTATGGAATTACCGCAAGGACGTCAAGGGCGCAAGGGTGTTACGCTTTGCGTCTATCGGCTGCCGAAAATGCTGCTCCCCAAACGGATCATGGTAGAACCTTCTTCAACGGCGATGGGCCAGTCGCTGCTCATGCCGGTCGAAAGAGTTGTGAGTTCCGGGTTTCGGGTTTGGAGTACGGTCAAAAGTTGTTTCAAACCACTGAACTCCGCACGTACCTGTTCCACATGCTCCGTGTTGGACGCCATGCCCATTAAACCCGATAAGCTGATGTTCGAAAAAGTGCCCCGGTCGATTTTTTCCATAACCGCGGTTAGTTCTTCTTCCGAAAATCCAAACTTGGTTTCTTCTTTGGCAATGAATACCTGCAGCAGGACCGGAATTATCCGGTTGCATTTTGCCGCCTGTTTATTCACTTCCTCGAGAAGCTTTTCGCTGTCGATGGAATGAATCATGTAAACAAACGGCGCAACGTATTTTACCTTGTTGGTTTGCAAATGCCCGATGAGGTGCCAGCGGATATCTTTAGGCAATGCTTCGTATTTCGGAACGAGCTCCTGCACCCGGTTTTCACCGAAGTCGCGCTGGCCGGCACGATAGGCTTCCAGGATTTCTTCGTTGGATTTCGTTTTACTGACTGCGATCAGCGTGACGTGTTCCGGGAGACGGCTTTTTATGAGAGAGATATTTTCGCTGATAGAGGACATGAAGGTGTAAAGTTATTGCCACGAAGGCACAAAGACACTAAGCCACGCTAAGTAATTAATTCTTTAAACCTTTGTGCACCTTTGCTTCTTAGTGACTTCGTGGCAAATTTTTCAATCGTTCAGCGAATAAATGACGAGCCCGCTACGCATCTTCGGCTCCACCCACGTTGTCTTGGGCGGCATAATCGAATTCGTATCGGCAATGTGTTTGAGTTCTTCCATCTGAACAGGATACAACCCAAACGCCACTTTGAATTTCCAGTTGTCTACCTGGTTCTTCAATTCTTCAGCGCCTTTGATTCCGGAAACAAAGCCAATGCGCGGATCTGTTTTGAGATCGTGAATGCCCAGGATCGGTGAAAGAATGTGTTGAGTAAGCAAATACGCATCCAGCGTGCCCACAGGTTCGTGGTCCTGTGCACGGCCATTTTTCAGTTTCAGTTCAAACCATTGACCGTTCAGGTACATGCTGAAAACGTGCTTTTCTCCCGGACGAAAAACAGTTGCTCCGTGTGGGATAATTTCAAAGTCCTTTTGCAACTGTGCGAGAAATTCTTCTTCGCTCAACCCGTTCAGGTCTTTCACCACGCGATTGAAATCGTAAATTTTCAATTGGGTTTCCGGAAAAAATACGCCGAGGTAAAAATTCCAGGGCTCTTCTCCTGTGTAATCAGGGTGTTGTTCACGCATCGATTGGCCGAGCAGGGCAGAGGATGCAGAACGGTGATGGCCATCGGCAATATACACCGCCGGAATACTTTCGAAATGCCTGCGAAGTGCGTTCACTTCACTTTCGCTGGAAATCACCCAGAGCTTGTGGTGTACGCGATCGGTTGTCGTGAAATCATATTCTTCGCGTTCCGAAGTTTTCGCCGCAATAATTTTTTCAATTCCTGCGTGATCGGGATAGCAAAAAAGAACAGGCTCGGCATTAAACTGGCAAACGTCCAGGTATTCTTTCAGTTTCCGTTCGCGGTCTGTGAGTGTTTGCTCGTGTATTTTAATTGCGCCGTTCACGTAATCGTCAATACTCGTACACGCGATAATTCCGGTGTATGTATTGCCGAGTTTCTGCTGCTGGTAAACATAGTAGCAGGCTTGTTCGTCGCGGTAAAAAATTCCTTCAGCAACAAACTTGTCGTATTGTGAACGTATTTTTTTAAGGCGTTCAGCCGAACCGGGCTTGGTCCGTTTTCCGTCTTTAAAATCGGGGTGAATAACATGCAGGAATGAAAACGGGTTCGTGCGTAGTTTCTCATTCAGATCGGTTTTGCCATAGTTGTCTACGGAACGCGAAGCAACAAGCTGGACTTTGTCGCGTGTAGGACGGATGCCTTTGAATGGAATGATCGTCGCCATCGTTTATAATTTGACACAACGCACGCAGAGAATCGCTGCGCAATTAAAATAAAAATGGTACGCAGAAAACACTGAATACACCGAAGCACACAGAATCCGATTCAGTGCTTCCGTGAAGTTCTGTGCGTTCCGCGCATTCCGTGTACCATTCAAAAAAAACAATCGCAAAGCGATTATCGCCGTGGTGTATTTGATGTGCCGCATTAGGACAAGGTAGCGATTAGTTTCTCCGCGAGCTCAAGCCCGATGCGTTCCTGCGCTTCTTCGGTGGCGGCACCAATGTGTGGTGTCATCGAAATTTTCGGGTGACGAAGCAACGCTTCAGAAGGTTTCGGTTCGCCGGTGAAAACGTCGAGACAGGCGTGCGCAATTTTTCCGGTGTTCAATCCATCCAGCAAACTCCGTTCGTCAATTACGCCGCCACGGGAAGCGTTCACGAGGATCACTCCTTTTTTCATCGTCGCAATTTCTTTGGAAGTGATGAGGTCTCCACCGGGAACGTGCATGGTGATGAAATCCGATTGCTCGAGCACCTGTTCCAGCTGGATCGTGTGAATATTTACACGCACCGGTTCTTTCACACCTTGAATGTCGAGATTGATCAGCGCCGCCTGGATATACGGATCGTGTGCTTTGATGTGCATGCCAAGTCCAAGACCAATGCGCGCAACGGCTTGTCCGATCCTTCCGAATCCAACAATGCCCAGCGTTTTTCCTTTGAGCTCGATGCCTTTCGCGTATTTCTTTTTCAGCGATTCAAATTCCGTGTGACCGTGTGTGGGCATTTGCCGGTTGGAGTCGTACAAAAAACGAACGGCGCCAAACAAATGAGCGAAAACGAGTTCTGCCACCGAATGCGAAGAGGCCGCGGGTGTATTGATCACGTCAATGCCTTTGCTTTTGGCGTAGTCAACATCGATGTTGTCCATTCCAACACCACCACGCGCAATAGCTTTGATTCCGGGACAGGCGTCGATAAGGTCCTTGCGTACCTGGGTTGCCGAACGCACCGTGATCGCAACATAGTTGTCGGCGTTCAAGACTTCCTGGAGTTTGTTCTGCGGAACTTTATCGGTAACCACAGTGAAGCCGGCTTTTTCAAGAAGCGCTTTTCCGGAAGCATCAATGCCGTCGTTGGCGAGAATTTTTTTTGACATAAGCGTTTAAAAAATTAACCACAGAGAGGCACTGAATGTTTTTCACTGAGTAGTATGAGAATCTCAGTGTAACTCTGTGACATTCCTCCGTGATCTCTGTGGTTAAATTTAAGCGAATTTCTTCTCAAACTCCTGCATCACATCTACCAGCGTTTTCACGCTTTCAAGTGGCAGTGCATTGTACATCGAGGCGCGGTACCCACCCACATCGCGGTGACCGCGTATGCCGGAGATTCCAGCTTCTTTCCAGAGCTTGTCAAATTCCGGTTCGAGTTCCGGCCGGGTCATCACGAAACAGGCGTTCATGTTCGAACGGTCTGCTTTGTCAATAACGGTTCCGGTGAAGAGCGTGTTCCGGTCAACTTCTGTGTAAAGTGTTGACGCTTTTTCGTCGTTCACTTTTCCGATCCAGGAAAGTCCGCCGTTTTCTTTGAGCCAGCGCAGTGTGAGCAACACCACGTAAATCGGGAATACGGGAGGCGTGTTGTACATGGAACCGCCTTTGATATGCACCTGGTAATCGAGCATCGACAACATTTTTCTCCCGGTTTTTCCGAGAATATCCTCGCGTACGGCGACCATCGTTGTACCTGCAGGGCCCATATTTTTCTGTGCACCTGCGTAGATCAATGCAAATTGATTTCCGTCAACGGGTTTGCTGAAAATGTCGGACGACATATCGCACACCAACGGGATCGGTGATTTCGGGAACGATTTCATTTGCGTTCCGTATATCGTGTTGTTCGAAGTAACATGGAGATAATCGGCGTCAGAAGGAATTTCATATCCTTTCGGGATGTACGCGAATTTCTTGTCTTCAGAAGAAGCAATCACTTTCGTGTTGCCGATTATCTTCGCCTCTTTGATTGCTTTGCTTGCCCACACACCGGTGTTGATGTATGCAGCGGTCCCGCCTTCACGCAATAAATTGCAGGGAACCATTCCAAACTGGAGGCTTGCACCGCCACCGAGGAAGACCACCTGCCAGCCGTCGCCAACACCAAGCAATTCTTTGGTGAGTGCACGCACTTCATCCATTACTGCTTCGTAGTTTTTGCTGCGATGCGAAATTTCGAGAAGGGAAAGATTGAGGTTATCGAAATTGATACAGGATTCTGCTGCCTGCTTCAGCACTTCTGGGGGAAGAATCCCTGGTCCTGCGCTGAAGTTGTGGACCCTTTTGGTGAGCACTGTCGTTGACATATTTTGAATGAATAACAGATCAAAATTACGAATATGTTGATTCAAATATTCAATAATTCCATGATTAAAACCATTCGCACACGCAAACGCGCGTGAAACCACAAGGTGTATGGGTTCCACGCGCGTAGGGATGTGGGAATTTTTGAATCTTCAATTATTGAATCACCTTCGCTCTTTTCTTCATCTGCCAGCGAACAATGATCCAGGCGCAGGCTCCGATCAACCACACAGGCCACAGCAAAACGATTCCGGCAAGCAGGTAACTGAAACCTTTCCATCCGGCATACACCGATTGCGACAAACGTGCACCGATACCTGCATCATAAGGCTCAATCGGTTTTTCACGGAAAATGATTGCAGTTGTACTTGTTTCCGGCTGGTAAAGCTGCAGGCTCAGCGTTGCATACAGCACACGATCGTTCAGGCGAAGCGATTCGAGGTACGCGTAATCCGATTGTTCCTGTTTAGCCAACATCGCGTCGGCCGCTGCCATGATTTTGTCGGGCTTGTTCGTCTGGTCAACAACTTTGGTCTGGATCATGGCATTGTATTTTGCCAGGCGATTCTGTTCCATTTGCTTCGACAATTGATCGAGGGTGATGTCGTTCACATTCACGTTGCGGTAATCCATGTATTTCACCAGTGGAACCAGCGCACGAAGCAGGCTGTCGAGATTTTTTGCAGGAACACGGATCGTGAGGGTATTGCCCACGTTGTATTTCGTTACCTGTTTCATCGAATCTTCGCTGATCGGGGTTTGCTGCTGCCACGATACGTTACTTGATAGTTTGGTGTCGCTGATGTATCCTCCCAGGCCTTTCACCACGTCTTCTACTTTGTAGGTAGAAGAAGCCACCTCATCCACGCGGCATCGCACATCCGCCGTGCGGACAAACATGTGCGAACTGTCGAGCACATTCAAAGCAGCAGCAGTTGTGTTGAGCACTTTGCTTACAGAATCCAGGGCCGCTTCAGCTTCCAGCGGCTTCCCGTTTTCCAGGGATTCAGTCTGGAAAGTGTTGCCACTGTACCGGTTAAATTCACCAGCGGTTGTTGGCGCATTTGTGGTCATAGAATCTGCCTTTTGAAGGGCGAAATCTTCATTGCGCGATTCAGAATCGGCGCATGATGCAATAAAAAAAGTTCCAATAGCTATCGGAACCAGGAGGTGGGTTTTGTAGGACATGGTCGTTGCGTTTTATACCTCAGAAACGGGAGTGTATCGTGGGTATTGTTCGCAATGAGGATGCGGGCGGTGTTAAATTTCCACAACAGTGTTTGGGAATTTTAACAGTGGGTCAGGTGTGACCATGTGATATCACCACGCGTTCTATCCACCGGGAGCCGGCGGAATGTACTGGTCGTCCTTTTTGTCTTTTTTATTTCGAATGTCCTGGTCGGGTTTGTACACCCATTTCCCTTTTTTGAAAACATACGAATCGTAAGCACCGGAGTTGACGTAGAATTGCGGCATTCCTTCTGCCCCGGGAACTTCCGGAACGAGTATGTCATAAACAATCCGCTTGTTTTTTTCTTCGTACTTCAAGGTCATGGTGAGTTCGGCTTTGAACTCAAAAATCACGCGGCGCTTGGAAAGATTTTTCACCTGGAAAGTCATTTCCTCACCGAAAATAGGCTGGCCATCTTTCCCGAAAGTCATCACTTCGATTACTTTCTTCCAGGAGAGCGGGGTATTTCCATCCCATCCAAACAACGTGTAATAGTTTTTTCCTTTGTGCGAATTGAGGATGATCTTGTAATACAAAGCCCCGAACCATTTGTCGCAGTTCAACGTGGCGAGTTCAGGACTCCGGATCATGTCGGACTGATCGTGCAGTTCGTAGAGTACGTAACGGTTCTTGTATTTGTACCGGTCCTTTTTTTTCTTGCTTGATTCCAGTTCGTTCTGGTCAACAAGAATAAACCCGTAATAACCGTGCGTACCATCGTCTTTCGGTAAATTCCAGTTGAAGATCCGGAACGCATTATCCGGCGCGTTCATGTGCGCCATAAAATTCAATGAGTCGAACGGGTAATCAAATGCGCCTTCCATTTCGAGCGCCTGCCGGAGCAACTCAATAAACTTCAGGTTGGCTGCAATCTTATCGGGGTCTTTGCCTTTGAAGATTTTCGGTCCCGTTTTTTTCAGGGAATCTTCCAGAGACTGCAAAGTAGGGGCAGCCATCGCCGACGATTGCACCAGCAGAAAAGCAAAAAGGAATATCCGGAATGTGTGTTTCACCTGGAATTAAACGGATTTATTGTTCTTCTGGTATACCAGACAAGAAAAATGCCATCTCAGACGATCCGAGACGGCATTTTTATAGTGTTAACGATTATTCAGCGTGTAACGTGTCTTTTTTCGCGAGGAGATCCTCTTTGCTTTCGCGGTGATTTTCATCATCCACGCAGCAATCTACCGGGCAAACCGAAGCGCACTGCGGTTCATCATGAAAACCTACACATTCGGTGCATTTATCTGCCACGATGTAGTACAGGTCCATACTTACCGGCTCCTGTGCTGCATCAGCTTCAGCGGTAATTCCGGTTTTAGATGTAAACGTTCCTTTGATGGTTGTACCGTCTGCAAAGCGCCACTCTGCGCCACCTTCATAAATCGCATTATTTGGACATTCCGGTTCGCAGGCACCACAATTGATACATTCTTCAGTGATCTTGATTGCCATAAGTTGAGGTGCTTAATTGTTAGTTTTGCAGCGTAAAAATACAAAAAGTATGACGGCAGGTGAGCGGATTGAAGGTTTTCGCAATTTAGGCAGTGAACTTAGAATGATTCTTGATAAGAAACCGGCGACTGTTTCAGGCAACAAGCTGGTGGATTTATTGTCGGTTGTTCACGTAGGCAACGCCTGGTTCACTGAAGAGAATGTGCGGTTCAGGCTCGAAGGAATTTCGGAATCACTCGAAGCACCGGTGTTGCAGGAATGGCTTTCGCGGTACACATTGCCCGGACAATTTTCAGAAAAAACGATCGGCGTTATTGTAGCCGGAAATATTCCACTAGCCGGTTTCGATGATTTCATCCACGTGCTGATCTGCGGTCATGCGTATTGCGGAAAATTATCATCCGATGACAATAAACTCCTGCCGCTGATTGCCGGAATACTTGAAGAAATTGAACCGCGTTTTCAATCGCGCATCACATTTACTTCGGGGCGACTGGGAAAAATTGATTCCGTGATTGCTACGGGAAGCAATAATTCATCGCGGTACTTTGAATATTATTTCGCGAAGTACCCGTACGTGATCCGGAAAAACAGGAACAGCGTAGCTGTGTTCAGTGGAAATGAAACGAAGGAGCAGCTCGCTGCATTCGGCGAAGACCTGTTCCGGTATTTCGGTTTGGGTTGCCGGAACGTAACCAAAGTATTTGTTCCTGCCGGGTACAAATTCGACGGGTTGTTTGAAGCCTTATTTCCCTGGGGCGATACGTTGATGCTCAACCGGAAGTACATGAACAATTACGAATACAACCGCACGATCTACATGTTGAACAGCGAACCTTTGCTGGACAATAATTTCCTGGTGATCAAACAGGACGCAGGCATTGCTTCGCCTCCCGGTGTGTTGTATTTTGAAACGTATGAAAAAATTGACGAGGTTACACTTCGCCTCGCTGCCGACCGGGAACGTATTCAGTGTGTGGTGAGCCAGGAGACTATAGCCGGAGCGTATCCTTTGGGAACGGCACAAAAACCAAATCCATGGGATTATGCTGATGGAATTGACACGATTGAATTTTTGCTCAAACAATAAACAATCGAAGCGGTGCGCATGTAATTTTCATATATTCGGGAAGCAAACACCTATCATTCATGCGAAAAATTTTACTCGGTGCGGCTTTTCTGCTGTTCCTGGTTCCCGGACTTGACGCGCAGGTTTTCTGGACTGAAAATTTCAACAACGGTTGCACATCGGCATGTGATGCCAGCGCGTACGTTGGTCCCAATGGAGCCTGGACGCAAACCATTACAGGTGCAGAAGGTGCTGATCCCAACATGTGGTATGTGAGTTGTGCTGAAAATGGTCACACACCAACCATCTGCGGAACGGGTTGCCAGCCTGCAAGCGCTACAGCTACGCTCGCTACACTGCATCTTGGATCCAATCCGAACTCCCTTGGGGATGTAGGTGCTGCGTATGATGCCGGAGGGGGGTGTCCGTTCCTGTCTTGTCCGTTAACCAACCGGAGAATTGAATCGCCGGTGATCAATTGCACCGGGCAAACTTCAATCACACTTGCGTTCAATTACATTGAAGCGGGTACTGCACAGGATGATGCCAGCGTTTGGTATGATTCCGGTTCGGGCTGGACATTGCTCACCAATACACCCGCTACAAACAATACCGGTTGTGGCGGACAGGGCAGGTGGACAGCTTTTTCCATTGTGCTTCCTGCGTCGTGCGACAACAATCCCAATGTGCGTATCGGATTTCTCTGGGTAAACAACGATGACGGTATAGGTACCGACCCATCTTTTGCTGTTGATGATGTTACACTTGCTGTGACTCCTTCAGGAGCACCGGTTTCTTCTTTTACAGCCAGCGCAACATCGGTTTGTATCGGGCAGCTTGTTGATTTTACAGACACTTCAACGGGTTCACCAACAAGCTGGTCGTGGGTGTTTCCGTCAGGAACTCCGCCTACTGCAACTACACAAAACGTAACCGGCGTGGTGTGGAATACACCGGGAACATATTCCGTAACACTCACCGCAACCAATGCCAACGGATCGAGTACGAGTACGGTTGTTATTACCGTAAATCCAAGTCCAACAATTACGGCAATCGCTAATCCAACAAACATCTGTGTGGGACAACAAGCCTCGCTAACCGGCAGCGGCGCGGTGAGCTACGTCTGGAATCCGGGAGCGATTCCGGGATCACCGATCAACGTTTCTCCCGGAGCAACTACAACGTACACGGCCACCGGTACAGATGCTAACGGATGCACGGGCACGGGCACCGTTACGATAACCGTTGTACCGTGCACAGTTCCGGTCGTCAATTTCCTCGCATCCGATACAACCATTTGCGTGGGCGATTGCATCAACTACACGGATCAGAGCACGAACAACCCGGGTTCGTGGAGCTGGACTTTCAGTGGTGCAGCAACCGCTACGTCAACCGCGCAGAATCCAACAAACATCTGCTACAATGCACCGGGAACGTTTGCAGTTACGTTGATAGCTACGAATCCGAACGGAACGGGATCATTAACCAAGACGGGTTACATCACCGTGAATCCACCACCTGCTGCATTTGCAGGATTTGATGCCACGATCTGTGCCGGTCAGCAAACAACGATAAACGGTTCGGGCGGCGGAAGCTACCTGTGGATGCCGGGAAATCTCACAACAGCATCCATCACCGTTACTCCGGCTTCAACAACTACATACACCGTTACTGTAACGGATGCTTCCGGGTGTACCGCACAGGACCAGGTAGTGATCACTGTTCAGCCGTGTACGGTTCCAACTTCGGTGTTCAGCGCGAGTCAAACCAGTTTCTGCGCCGGTACCTGTATCGATTTTACAGATAACAGCACAGGTGTTCCAACCGGCTGGACCTGGCAGTTTCCGGGTGCGACTCCTGCGAGTTCAACCGCGCAGAACCCAACAAACATTTGTTACAATACACCGGGCACGTATACCGTAACCCTCATTGTAAACAATGCGTTTGGTGCAGATACATCTACGACCGTTGTCATGGTAGGAATTCCTCCAACAGCCGATGCAGGCCCAACGGTGAGCATCACCATTGGCAATCAGACCACATTAACGGCAACCGGCGGAACGGGAACGTATTCGTGGTCGCCAACAACAGGACTCGCCACACCGAACAGTGCAACCACCACGGCAAGTCCGACGGTAACCACAACGTACACCGTCGCATCTACCGATGCAAACGGATGCAGCGATTCGGATACAGTAACCGTACAGGTGATCGAAGCCTACGGAATTTTTGTTCCGACTGCATTTTCACCCAACGATGACGGTGCGAACGATCTCTTGTTTGTATACGGCGCCGGAATCAAAACACTTGAGTTTGTGGTGTTCGACCGTTTCGGGGAAAAAGTTTTTGAAAGCACGAGTGTGAATGATGGCTGGGACGGAACGTTCAGGGGCAAACCGGTAAACACCGGAATTTATGCCTGGTATTGCACTGCCACATTCTACGATGGGGATTCACAGCAACTCAAAGGTGATGTTTCATTGGTCAGATAAGGGAGGAAGAAAGATGAAAAAACTTTTTACAACACTCGCCGTTGCCTGTTCCGCACTGATGGTTACCGCGCAGGATTATCACTATTCGATGTTTACGATGTCGCCGCTTACATTGAACCCGGCGCTCACCGGAAACTTCACAGGTGATCTCCGCATTGTAAATAATTACCGTATGCAATGGAACACGGTATCGAAACCGTTTACCACGTATTCGTTTGGTGCTGATATGCCACTCGCCCGCAAAGACCGTAAAAAAGGGAGCCCTGATTTTTTCGCAGTCGGGTTGAATGTGAACGTGGATAAAGCCGGTTCTTCGCAATTGAAAAACAATTTTTACGGCGGATCATTCTCGTACAACAAATCGCTCGATGGCATCGGGGCCACTTATTTTTCAATGGGCGCGATGCTCGGTGTTTGCCAGCGGAGTATTTCACTGGGCGATGCCACGTGGGGAAGACAGTGGGATGGACTGATGTATGATGCCGCTCTTGCGAATGGAGAAGTAAGTTCGTTCGGCGATTCATACAGTTTCATAGATATGGGAGTGGGCGTTGCTATTACTACCGTGAGCAATGACCGTTTCAAAATGAGCGGAGGAATTTCCGCGTTTCACCTCACGCGTCCGCGTATTGACTTTCTCGGACACGAAGACAAAATGTATATGAAATTCGGCTTTCACTGGAAAGCAGAAATTGCACTCGGTGCCAATTCGAATGCCTGGTTGATTCCGCAGGCGCAGTTTGTGCAGCAAGGTCCTGCGCGGTTAATTAATCTTGGGGCAGGCGTGAAGTACCGCCTCACCGAACGGTCGCGTTACACGAATTACCAGAATGAAAAATCATTCACGATCGGTGCCATGTACCGCATGGGTGATGCGGTCTCGGGTTATGTGCGCCTGGATATTGCATACGTGGGCGTGGCGTTCAATTACGATCTCAATGTATCCAAACTCACTGCTGTTTCGAATGGAATGGGAGCGATGGAGTTTATGCTCATCTATACCGGGTTGTATTCGAACAAGAATACGCGGAGCGATCACCGGAGTTTTTTCTGAGCGCGTGGATTAATAGGACGCGGAGCAAGCGGATGCAGCGGATCTTTGCGGATTGAAACACTGGGTGATTGTGCTGCTTAATGGTACACGGAATACGCGGAAAAGCACAGAATTTCACGGAAACATTCCAGATCAAATTCTGCGTTACTCTGTGCGTTCTGTGTACCATTTAAGAAGCATAGGGTACTACAAATCGCGAAGCGATTCTTTGCGGTCTCTGCCTCCTACACAATAAATCTTTGCGTTTCCTCTGCGTCTTTGCGCCTTTGCGGTGAAATCTAAATGATGCAATCGCGAAGCGATTTACTCCGTCGCCGTGCCGCGCGGATAACGGTTTAAGTCCTTCCATGCTGCCGTGCCGCCGTGGTGAAATTTAATTGATACAATCGGGAAGCGACTCGTAAGGAAACTAAGGCTGATACTCGTAACAACCAGCATCTGGACCGCTATCGATTAGCCGTAGCACATTATCCAGATCGAATGGTAATGGAATCGCAGTCGTGGAATCACCCAAATCCTTGGCGGCCGAACTTAACCCAATATGAAAGTCTGATGTAAAAGCAGGATCCATATTATATCGATTGAAAATATTAAAGTGATTCAGCGCCGAAGTATTCACATCTGTTTTGATCAAACAATTCCCGAAAAAATAATTGAAATCTTCACCGGTTGTGGTCAATGAATCGAGACCGAGCTCATTCGTTTTGTCACCGTAAATGATGCAGTTCAGGAAATCTGCCTGGGTCAGGTCGCGGCGGTTAAACGTTACGTCATCTACTTTGTACCAGTTGTTGAGTACAACAGCCGGAGATGTGCGGTTGTCGATATTCCAGTAGTTCGCAAACGTACAATGACGGAATTTGCAACGCCCGCCGTAAGCAATCGCCACGCAATACTGCGCGCAGTTCTGGATCAAAACATTGTCGCCTTCGACATGACTCGTCCGCGAGAATATACCCGCGAGCGTCATGTTTTTGATGATCGTATTGGTGACTTTCACTGTAGGATTAGCCGTAGCGCCCAGGCTGTCGCTCAATATGCCAATCGTTCCGTTTTTGATAATGGCCCAGTCGATCACGTTGTCTTTACTCAGCGAAGAAAGCCAGAGATAACCCCACTGGCCGGGTTCGTTTTCGAATAAAGGTTCGAGACGGTCGCCCTGGAATTTCACCGGCGAGATCTGCGTGCCCAATACTTCAAGCGTAGAGCAGGAATCGGCCGCGATCACCGAGCCGTGGTGCATGTACACATCGGCCCCGGCGGGAATAGTGAGTTTGCAGCAGGAAGGCACGATCACGTAACCAAATACAACGTGTGGCTTATCTGTCGCCCAGGTTTCATTGCAGTCTGCAGTTTCGTAGTAATGGAAATAAGCATCCTGGCCAACGGCATTCAATACAACACGCTGGCGGTTTCCATTGGTCACAAATACAATGGAATCCTCGTGCATGAGCGGCGCAGTCTGGTTGTTCGGGTCAATAGTCACGTCCACGAACACGTACATGCTGTCGCCACCGCGAAGAAGTACATTGCCCGTGGAAATCGCCGGGTTGCCGTCTACGTTTATCCGGAAGGGTGAATTGAATCCTCCTGCGAGATCAATCGATTCGATATTCACGGCTTTACTGCTGGTGTTGTAGACTTTGAAAATCCGGCTGGTTGATCCCACCGTGGTAAAAACCGTATCAAAAACAACTGTGTCACGTTCGAAGAGCAGCTGGGCATCCGGGTCTTCATCGATCTGCAGATCGCGGCGGCATCCCGAGAAGGAAGCAACGAGAATAATAAGACCTGCAAGGATTGCCAGAATGTGCCGCATGGGTGCAAAGGTAAAGTTCCGGGGGTAATACGCGCGCATCGGCGATTTATTGTCGAAATGGAGAGTTTTTCTATGGGAATTCAGGGAATAGGGGATTGGGGAATCCAGGGGACTGAGGGATTTGGGCTGAACACGGTCCTCCGAAGAAGTTCCACGGCTAATTGTCTGTCGAAGACGCGTAAGCACCTCCGGCCCAAATTCCTTAATCCCCCAATCCCCAAATTCCCTATCTTTCCCTACGCAAACACTCAAACTTCATGAAAAAACTCTACTCGGGCTTTGCCCTTATGCTCATTTCTATTGGACTTTCTGCACAGTGTGGTGTCCAGGTTTCTACATTTAACGCAAGCTGTTCAAATACCTGCGATGGAGGCGCCACCGCCTTCAGTTCAAACACAGTAGGACCAGTAACGTACATGTGGATGCCGGGCGGCCAAACCACTCAATCGGTGAACGGTCTCTGTCCGGGAACATACGCCGTACTCATAACGGACAGCAGCGGCTGTACGGCCACCGCATCGGTTACAGTTATTGCACCGCCGCCGTTGCAGGCGCAGATTACAAGCGTGACCAACGAATCATGTCAGGGATGCTGTGACGGTTCCATGACAGGTACCGCCACTGGTGGTGTTTCTCCTTATACTTACATGTGGTCTCCACCTATGGTAATGACGCCAATCATAAACAACGTATGCTCCGGTACATACACGTTCTGTGTAACTGATGCGAACGGTTGCGTGAGCTGTACAACGGCTGTGGTCAATGTAATGACGTCCGTGCAGACTTCGGCTTTTGAGAACAGCCTGTACATTGCTCCCAATCCTTCTGAAGGCCGTTTCCAGGTGAACGCCGATTTCGGTTCAGCGCAGGCAGGAACAATAACTGTTACCAATATCCTGGGTGAAACCGTTTCGCAAACTGCATTCGGGGAAACAAGTTCGTTGCGGCAGGAAATTGATCTCGCAGATCAGTCGGCCGGAACATATTTTGTGACGATCACTACCGGGGAAAGTGCCCTGACAGAAATGATCATCGTCAATTAGTTAATTACCGATTAGCTGATGGTGTCCCGATGTATCGATTGAAAAATACCACATCAACTAACCGACCATTGATCAATCAACTAATCCCAAATAGCACTGGTTATGTTGTTTCGTAAAAGCAATTATTTTTTTCGATCCGTTTTCCTGGCCGGACTTCTCGTATGGCTCGTACAGGAAAATGTAAACGCACAGGTCGCGGCTACCATCACCATGTGGAAGGATTCTGCCATTGGCGCAATCTGGAATGGAGCAACGAATACTGTTGCATACGGAAAAGTGGGAGCGAATGGCTACTACAAGATCTATCTTTCCGATTCACTGGGTAACAATGAAACCCCGCTCACGTATGCCGGGTGGCCCGCAGATCGTCACCAATGGGCGGAAGAATGGGATCCAACCGGGCAATATCTTTTTTGCTACGTCGAAAAAACGGCGTACGTATGGGAAACCGATCATCTCCGTATCCCGGAAGATGCGATTCCCGGTTACGGAGCGTATACGGATGTGTGGTTGCTCAAACGCGATGGTTCTCAAGCCTGGCAATTGACCAATGTTCCGAATGATTACGACAATGGTGTTTGTCACGGCGCAATTTCGGAAGACGGAACGTTGTTTTCCTGGACAGAGCGAATTCTTGCACCGGACATCTGGAATCCGAATCTCGCAGCGGGCGCTTATGTATTCAAAACAGCAACCGTGACTTACGGTCCGAATCCTTCGCTGACGAATATTCAAACGTACCAGCCGGGAAGCGTCCTCGCCGGTGGAGAAGTGGAAAGTATTTCACCGGATAACAGCACGATTGCAGTATACAGCACATTCGAATCGCAAAACATTATTGCGACCCCGCTCTACACGATCGATCTCGCAACGGGTGCAACAACGCGCCTGACCACATTCAGTTTTTCGCAATGTCCCACGTACACGCCGGATGGAAATCATTTCGTGTATATGACCGGTCACGAATGCGATATTTTTCCGTGGCAGCTACAGGGCGCCGATTGGTGGATCATGGATACGGACAGTACGAACAAAATCCGTCTCACGTACATGAACGTTACGGGTCATCCGCAATGTGTAGACATGTATCGCCTTGCCGGATCGTTGTCGTTCATGTCGAACACCAGTTTCCTGGGCGGCATTATGACGCAGTCGTTGGGATTAACGGGTTACACTGCGAAAGTTTCATTTGCAAACGTGGTAGGTGTTGAGGAACCGGTTGCTGAAGAAAACATTCAGTCGTTTCCGGTGTTTCCGAATCCGGCAACGAATCAGATCACGCTTGGGCTCCCGGAAAACCTGTACGATTTTACGGTCGTGGTGAATGACGTTACCGGAAGAGAAGTAGTGCGGAAAGAAAATGAGCGGAACATTGATGTTGCGTCGCTCGCGCAGGGTTCTTACCTGGTTGTGGTGACTTGCGGATCAACAACGTACCGGCAGTTATTCAGTAAGCAATAAAAGTTCAGCCGCAGATTACGCTGATTGCGCAGGTACAAAACGTGCTAAAAATTTTGAATGATTTAATTCGCCGCGCGAATTGATTCTAAAAGTTCAGCCGCAGATTACGCTGATTGCGCAGATACAAAACCTGCTAAAAATTTGAATGATTTAATCCGCCGCGCGAATTGATTCTGAATAATCGATCCGCGAAGGCAGATCATTAAATCATTTTAAGAATTGCACCAATCATAGAATTTGCGCAATCTGTGTCAAAAAATTAAACCGATTCATTGGCTAAAAGCGACAGGAAACTCCAAGCGTTCGAACCTGATTAAAATCAAAGTCGCCGTACTTGCCCGTTTCAATGCCCGTGTTTTTTTTATGCCTGTAATAGTTCACTGAAGCAAAGAAATCGGTTTCGAAACAAACGGCCAGCGTTCTCCAGAATTCCAGGCGGATGCCCGCACCGACAGTCAATCCGATGGCCACTATGCGGGAATTCAAAGGCTGTCGCACGGTGTCAACCGGATTGGATCTCCGCATGTACCAACCGTCGGTTTGTGTCAGCTGACCGCCCAATTCGCTGAAAACGTATGGGTGCATCCATTCATGTTTGCCGAACAGCCGCTCATATCCAATGCGCAGGTCAAATACGTTTCTTTTCCAATAGGAGCTGTCACCACCTGCAACGTACGTAGCTGAAATCACCTTGTTCACTTCTTTAGTTTCAATTTTACCCGTGTCATAGAATTTCTGGCGCACTTCCATAGAAGCACGGATGACATTTTTCCCGTGGTATTGCCGGTAAAAAACTCCTGGCAGGACAAACCTGTTGGAGTAGCCGTAAGCAAAAAACTGCGCTGAAAACAGGTTGATCCCCAGTTCGTGCCGTTTAACAGGCAATGGACCAGACTGGCTCCAGGCTATTCCCGGAAGTGCAAGCAACAGTGTCATTATGAACAGGTTCTTCATATTTTCTTGACGGAGAACTACGAAAACGTTGCTTTATTTCTGGTTTTCGGGGATATTTTCCGGGACTATCCCGGTTTCACTCTGGCCGCGGATTCCGCGAATTGCGCGAATGCATAATTGCGTAATTCGTGCAATTCGCGGCTTAATTCATTCCGCTCTTTGCCCTTTTTCCGAAAAAAGAGGGTTTCTTTGCAAAATAAATGCGGCAGGACAGGTTTGATTTTTATTGAAAATTCCTATCTTTGCCGTCCGTATTGGAAAAGGTAAAATGGATACGGCTTATAACGAGAAGTCATGAAAACAGGAATTCACCCGGAAAATTATCGCCTTGTAGCATTCAAGGACATGTCGAACGAAGAGACTTTTGTAACAAAGTCCTGCGCTGACACAAAAGACACTATCACTATCGAAGGTGTAGAGTACCCATTGATCAAAATGGAAATTTCGAACACTTCGCACCCTTTCTATACAGGTAAAATGAAACTCGTTGACACTGCAGGACGTATCGATAAGTTCCGCAACCGTTACGAGAAGAAAAAATAAACAGTTTAACAACTGTTCTCATCAAAAGCCTTTCCATTCGGGAAGGCTTTTTTTATCTTCATGCCAGCCCATGAAAATAACATTGACTCTCGCATTACTGGTTGCAACCGTCGCGATTCACGCGCAGCAACTCGTGCCCATTTTAGATCCGCTGATCCCCGTTACTCCAACCAACACAAACGGAAGTACGCGTCCGCGCATTACTCTTGTGAATGATACAATTCCATTGGTTACCTGGACAAAAACAGGTTCCGGAAATGGCATTATTTATTCTTCGCGATGGAACGGAACTGCGTTTGATCCTGCCGTGCAGGTAACACCATCCGGTCTCAATGTGTATTGCAGCGGCGATGAAGGCGGAGATGTGGCGGCACGCGGCGATACTGCGTTTATCGTTTTCTTCACCACCGATAGCCGGACATTTTCTGTGCGTTCCGTGGACG
>Ga0193752_1001270_pt1 | contig 21316 bp, 16 predicted proteins | sample H1c1metaG_FD_144924 | JGI IMG/M metagenome (GOLD analysis project Ga0193752, IMG submission 144924) | Soil microbial communities from a riparian zone of the East river system, Colorado, United States - H1c1 | ecosystem: Environmental > Terrestrial > Soil > Riparian zone | place: USA: East River...
TCTTCGTCACCGACATGCCGAACAAGTTCACGGAGGTTGCGAGCCGGTTCCTGGGGCAAGACGTAGCCAGCCTCGACGTGACAGCGATCGACCTCTGAGCGGGTGGGTGAGCCGGGGCGATCGAGGATTCCGGCCGCCGACGGCGGCAGCCTGCTCATGGGCCCTCCCCAGTGCAGGCGCCTGCCGCCGGCAGGCCGTACCCCCGACGCTAAGCCCGCGGCCGCTTACTTCGCGGTCTTTTCTTTCTTCTTGGCCTTCTTTTCCTTCACCGTCAGCTTGGGCTTGTTGTCGGTCTTCTTCTTCTGTTCGCCTTTGGGCATGTCCAATCCTCGTTTCGATAGAGGCATGCAGCGCGCTGCATGATCATCATCGTAAAGGTGTTCGCCCTGGACAAGCAGTTTCTGGATCGGGCTCGCGATTCGTATACTGCGCGCCGGTGTCGTCGTTCGTTCCGCGCGCAGTCTGCTACCGCTGCCATAAGCCCCAGATCACCTGCATCTGCAGCTCGATGCCGCGCGTGGAGAATCGAACGCCCGTGGTCGTGCTCCAGCATCCGCGCGAGCGATCGCACCCGATCGGGACCGCGCGCTTCGCGAGCCTCGGCCTCGCGAACGCGCGCGTCGAAGTGGCTTGGAACGCCGGTACGCGGGAAACCGAGCGGCCGGAGTGGATTCCGGCGGACGCCGCACTGCTCTACCCGTCGAGCGACGCTCGCGATCTGCGCGAGCTACCGGCACACGACCGCCCGCGCGCGCTCGTCGTGCTCGACGGCACCTGGCACACCGTGCGCACGCTGTACCGCGAGAAGCGCTGGCTTCAGGACATGCCGCACTACCGGTTTCTGCCAACTGCGCCCGGGCGCTACCGCCTGCGGCGCGAACCGCAGCACGACTACGTCTCGACCATCGAAGCGATCGTCGAAGCGCTCTGCATCCTCGAGCCGGAGACTCCGGGCTTTCCTCAGCTGATCGCGGCGTTCGACGCGATGATCGACCAGCAGCTGACGTACGTCGGGCGCGGAGGCGCGCAATCCCGCACTCGCAAACGGCGACGGCCACCCGCGGAGCGCAGGGTGCCGCACGCGTTGGTCGAGGACTTCCAGCGACTCGTCGTAGTGTGCGGCGAGTCCTCGAGGCCTACGGATGATCACGTCCACCCCTCGCGCAATTTCGTCTACTTCGTCGCACTCGCGCTCGGCACCGGGGGGCAGTTCGAGAGGTTCACACTCCCGGGGTCTGGGACGCTCGATGCCGTGCATCTTCATCACATGGGTCTCACCGAAGCCGACTTTGCTGCTGCGCATGGCGGCGATGGGTTCGCAACCGCGTGGGCCGAGTTCTTGAAACGCTGCGGCCGAGCGCCGATCCTTGCGGCCTGGAACCAACGCGCACTCGAGCAACTCGCGCGACTCACCGGCCGGCGCCTTCCCGAAGTCGTCTTGAAGGGTGCTTACCGTTCAGTGTTCGGGACCGACGCCCATAATTTGGAGGAAATCGTCGAGCAGCGCGGCATCACGCTAGAACCGACCACGCTCAAGGGTCGCGCCGCGCGACGACTCGGCGGAGCGGTCGCGGTGGCTCGGCTCCTCCACGCGCGGGCGCGGTCCGAAAACAACCGGACATCGAACATCGGTCACACTAAAGGTCTCAAGGAGACCGACCCATGAGCAGTCCTCAAATCGAACGGTTGCGCACCACCTTGCTGCGCCGGGGGATGCTCACGAGCCGGCCCCCGCCGCCCGCAGCTGCGCGGCCCTGGAAACCCGAAGAGCTCGAGCTCGCGCGCCGCGTTCGGCCTTTCGCAGAAGCGATGTACCTCGTGATCGGGGCGAACTCGGATATCGGAGACCGAGAGCGCGACGTGTTGCGGGGCGCGCTGAGAACGCTGACCGACAACATGATCAGCAGCACGGTGCTCGAAACCATGCTTCAGGAGTTCGAGCAAGCGCGCGCCGGCGAGGGAACGGAATCGCGGCTCGATGCGGTCGCGTCGGCTTTGTATTGGGATGCGACCGACGCCGAGCTCGCAGTGAAGCTCGCGATTGCAGCTGCCGAAGTAGACGGGCAGCTCGATGCGCGCGAGCAGTCGGTCGTACATGCGCTCGCGAAGCGACTCGGCATCTCGGACAAACACCTCGAGGAGTTGCTCGAAGGCGAGGCGTACCACGCGAGCTCGGACTACGCGTCCGGCGACTGAGCGCTCATTCCGGGGCCATCGAGAGCCGAGAGGCGGGGATCAAGACCTCTTCGGCACGCGCCCCGTCTTCCTCGAAGCTGAGCGCGACGTGCTGGTGCACGAGTGTACCTTCGTGGGGAAATACACGTGGCACACGCGCGGCGTTTACGTACAGGATCCCGTCCTTCTGCAGCTGCCAGCGGCGCTGGCCACCGCTGCGCAACGACCAATGCATATGGCCCGCCAACACGGCCAGCACCTTGCGCCCGTGAGCGACCGCGTAGTCGATCGCTTCACGCAAGTCCTGGTCGCCCCAATCACCTGCCGCCGGATCGAAGTCGCGGCCCCACGGTGCAGCGGGATCGCTGCCGAGCCCAAATGGCCCGTTGTGCCCGAAGAACACGAGGTGTTCGGTCGTGGCCTCGTCCACCAACGCGCACAGTCGTTCAGCCGAAGCTTCGAGTGACGCGACGCCGAAATTACGCTCGAGCTCGTCCGGAAACGATAACTCGCAGCCGCCCATCGCAAACGGCCGCCCCGCGAGGATGCTGAGCTCGAGCGCGCCCAGCTTCAGCACGTGCGTGCTGTAGCCACAAGTGCGTGGTCCTTGCCCGGGCGTGCCGCCGAGTAGCTCCTGGCGCGCGTGCCGGTAGGTGAGCTCGGCAGCGATCTTCGCGTACTCTCGCACGTCGTTGTTGCCCGGCATGACGATCGTGCGGCGCGTGAGCGCTGCCATCGAACGCGCGACCGTCAGGCCGTCTCGCGCTCGACTTCCGCCCAGATCGCCCGTGACCAACAACAGTGGGTACTGACTTGCGTTGAAAAACAGCGTGTCGTCGGGAGTCCACGCGGAGTGAACGTCGCCGATGAGCGCAATGCAGTCGGTTTGAGACCGTACGGGAAACGCGTCGCGCGCAGGTTGGGTCACCCCGCAGATGTGGAGCCAACAGCAGCTAGGCGCAAATGCAACGGGTATGGAAACATGCCGGCACATTCCCGAGCCGGGGCTTTGAAGCGACTACGGACGCGCTACGCTGTTGTCGCTGCTTGAACGCGCACGATCGGTCCTCGTGCGCCGCACTCTGGGGGAGCCCGCATGCGCTCATACACGCTGTGGACGTCGGCCGCGCTCGTCTGCATGAGCAGTAGTTGTCAACTGTCCCACGATTCTGATGGCGTCCCTGCCGCTCTCCCACCAGTCACCGCGCCATCGGACGCCGATGCGCCCGCGCCGGAGCTGCCGAGCGATCCGACGCTCGAAGTGCAACCCGCGCGCTGTCTAAGGTACCGGCGGCAGCGTGCGTTCGAAGTCGCACCGGGTCCGCGCAGCGCCAACGGGCGCGATGCTTCCGCCCCGAATCATGTCGTACAGGCTCCGCCGCTCACGGATGCGGATGCGCAACTCGTGGTGTACGCGCCTCGCTTGACCCAGGGGCCGATCCTCGGCGGCGTCGCCGCGGACGGCGTCAAAGTTTGGGTGCGTTCAGAGAGTCCGGCGATCTGGCACGTGCAGGTTTGGCCGCACGGCGAGAGCGTGGAATCGCCGTCCAAGATCGAGGTCACCGGCCCGCAGCTCACAGCTGCCAACGACTTCACCGCGAGTGTGCGTGTGTCGGGCCTCGCGCCGCGCACCAGCTACGACTACTCGGTGTCGCTTCGCGCTCCGAGTCTACAACGCGATGAGCCACCGGCGGCGCAAGGCGAGTTTCACACGCTCGCACCGGATGGAGAGCCGACGCGCACGCGCGTGGTCATCGGCGCGGACATCACGGGGTCAGGTCCACAGACGATTTTTCGACAAGTCGGCGAGGTGCGTCCGGACTTCATGTTGTTCATCGGCGATCAGGTCTACGCCGACATGGCGGATCCGACCCGCGATAGTTACTCCGCGTTCTACCGGCGGAACTGGAACATCAAGTATCTGCGTCCGATGTTGCAAAACGTTCCGGCCTTCATGATCTGGGATGACCACGAGATCGAAGACAACTACTGGAAAGGCAAGAGCGATCGCTACGCACCAGCGCGCGCTGCCTACGAGCTGTACGTCCAGGAGCACAACCCCGAGCCGTATCGCAGCGACGCCCTGTACTACACGTTTCGTTCGGGCGACGTCTCGTTCTTCGTGCTCGACGTGCGGAGCGAGCGATCGTCGAATGGAGTGCCCGACGACGAGCACAAGACCATGCTCGGTGTGCGCCAGAAGGAAGATCTCGTCGACTGGCTCACGTGCGAGCCTGCAAAGCTGAAGGTGATCGTGTCGCCGGTGATTTGGAACGACTGGTCGATGACGCGCGACGACGCCTGGGTCGCGTTCACGACCGAGCGCGAGGACCTGCTGGGGTACATCGCGAACGAGCAGATCGGCAACGTGTTGTTCTTGAGTGGCGATCAACACTGGTCGGCGGTGTTTCGGTTCGTGCGCGACGGCTACGCGTTTTACGAGTTTCTGCCGACGCCGTTGTCGAAGACGCGCGCATCCGCCCCGTCGAACCAAACCGACGAGATCCTGGCTCGAGATGACGACAACTTCGTGTTCGGCGTGGTGGATATCGACACGACCCGGGAGCCCGTGACGATCGATCTGACTTTGTGTGCGGCCGACAAGCCTTGCCGACCGGGCGAAGAGCCGGGGCCCGGCACCAGTCTCGACGTCGAAGGTGAGAGTGAAAACGTGCCGTTCACGCTGCACCTGACGAGTCAGGATCTCGGCCGGCACTAGTCAGCCTAGCCGGCGATCCTGATCGCGCCTGCCGCTCGCAGAGTGTTAGACTACTAACCTCCAGCAATGCTGCAGGGAACTGTAGGGGATGCGGTCCAGTCCACGCGACGCGATGCTGCACCCGCGCGTCTACCGCCAACTCTCGCCCTGCTGCTGCGAGCGGCCGCACTCCTCGCCGGGTTCGGAGTGTTTTTCACGCGGCCTTCGCGCCTCTTCGACGCGGACTCCTACCTTCACCTCGCGCTTGCGCGCACGATCGCCGCACACGGCTTCGTAGACCATCTCGAGTGGGCCCGCTTCAGCACGCTGGGCCACGCGTACGGAGACAAAGAGCTCCTCTTCCACGTTTTGCTCGTTCCCTTCGTAAAACTTGGGGATGCGGAGCTCGGAGGCAAGCTCGCGCTCGCCCTCCTGTGTGCTGCGATTGCCCTTTCGCTCTGGGAGCTCGGAACACGCGCCCTCGGCCGATTGGGTTTCCTGATCCCGATCTTGGTCTTCGGCAGCGGCAGCTTCATGTTGCGTGCGATTCGACTGCGCCCGGAGCTGCTCTCCCTCTTGCTCGCAATCTGGATCGTCTGGGCGCTGGCCGAGCGCCGCTACATCGTCGCCACGATGCTCACGGTCGCGTTCTCGTTCGCACACACCGCCTTTCACAGCCTGCTCGGACTCGCGCTCTTGTTCGTCGCCTGGCAACGTGGATCGGAGCGCCGCTGGGAGTGGCAGCTGCTAGCGGCGGTCGCGGGCGGAATCACAATCGGCGTCCTGCTGCATCCCCAGTTCCCGCACAACCTCAGCGTCTTCTGGGTGCAGAACGTCGAGTTCTTCCGCCTCAAGGATCGCCTGGACGTCGGCGGCGAGTTTCAACCGCACACGCTCACCGGGTTATTGCAGCTGGACGGTCTGTTCTGGCTCGGCTTGCTCGCACTCGCAGCGACAGCCGCACGGCCCACGAGCGATCGCGCAGAGCCCAGCCACCTCGCGCGCCGCATGGCTTCGTTCTGCTGGATTGCGGCGTTGGCATTCGGAGCGTTATTTCTGCAGATGGGCCGGTTCGCGACGTTGGCGATCCCGTTTGCTGCACTCGCGTGCAGTTTCGAGCTCGCCGCGCGCGGCCCCCTCACGAGTCGAGTCCACCTCTTCAGCGGACGCACCCTTCCCCGCTCGGCGGTGCTCGGCGTCGTCGCAGCGCTCAGCTGCGCGAACGCGCTCACGATCGCATTCATCAACTGGCGCATGGCGGGTAGCTTCGACCCGACCCTTCGTCGGGAGCTCGAGCAACTCGCCCGGCAACTGCCAGTCGGAGCCAACGTCGCCGCAAACTGGGACGACGCAGAACTCTACGCGTTCCACGCCCCGCACTCGCGCTACCTCAACGTCTACGATCCCGTCTTCATGGCCGTCGGCGATCCGATGCGCCACGCAGTCTGGAGCGACGTATTGGCCGGCGCGATCCCGGACGTACCGAACGCCATCTCCGAAGTGCTCCAGAGCGAATACCTGGCATTTTCGGTCGGGGGTCATCCGGAGCTCGAACGCCGCCTCGCAAACGACCCGCGAGCCCAGCTACTCCATCGCGGTCGGCACCTGCTGTTTCGGATCCAACGTGGCGACCCGCACTTCTTCTCAGGCTGGGTGATCGAGTCGCGATCCAAACAGCCGATCCAGACACAGCCTCTCGCAGGCGGTCGCGCATACGTCGACGCGCGTCCGTTCCTGGTCGACGGTTGCGCAACGTTTCGCCGATCCGAGATCGCAACCGAGCCGCGCCGGCAACTCCTGGAGCTCGCAGCCTGGGGTCCGACCACCTTCTTCATCGACGGCGAGCAACGCTTGCAGCTAGCGGCGGCAGGCCTCGCACATCTAGGCGAGGGCCCCGCGCTCGCGATTCGGATCGAGCCGGGAACGCAACGCTGGACCGTCCAAACCTGCGCGCAGGCTGGCCAAGCCGGCTTTTACCTCGTCGATCGCGGAGCCAAATGAGCGCTCTCGACTGTTCGATTTGCGACTGACCCAGAGCTCATAACCTCACGATTCCAAGCCATTCACTGCCAGCTCGAAGCCATCACAGATTTGCGGCACCACCCCTGACATGTCACACGTAGTCGATGCTTAGACTGAGGTACCTTGCTCTGTTCCTCGCGCTAGCCGTGCCCGGCGCTGGAGGCTGCGGTGATGACGACTCCAGCTCGGAGACTGACGCGGGCCACTCCGGCAGCAGCCACGGCAACGCAGGCAAAGGTGGAAACTCCGCCGGCTCACAAAGCGGCGAAGCTGGCGCCGGCTCGAGCGCGAGCGGCACCGGCGGCAAGGCCGGCACTGCAGCCAACGGCGGCAGGAGCGGCGGCGGTGGCACCGGCGGGAGCGCAGGCAGCGGCGCGACCGGTGGCACAGGCGGCGCAGCGAGCACTGGCGCTGGTAGCGGCGGCACCGCGAGCGATCCGAGTGCCGAGCTGTTCGACCCCGACACGCTCCCGCGCTTCGACATCGACCTGCCCGCGGCGAGCATCACCGCCCTGAACGCCGACCCTGACACCTATGTCACGGGCACGCTCCACTACAACGGCGAAACCATCAGCAGCATCGGGATCCGCATCAAAGGCGAAGCGACGAAGCGCTCGCTCGACCAAAAAGCGGCCTTCAAGATCAAGTTCGACGAGTTCGTCGACAAACAAGAATTCCACGGCCTCCGCCGCCTCACCCTGAATAATCTGGTCGAGGACGCTTCGTTCCTCGCTGAACGCCTCGCGTTCCACATGTTTCGCGCAGGGAAGCTCCCGGCGCCGCGCGCAAACAGCGCGCTCGTCTACGTGAACGGCGACTACTTCGGCGTCTACGCGAACATCGAAACCGAAGACAAGACGTTCTTGCGCCGCTGGTTCACTAGCGACGCCGGGAACCTCTACGAAGAAGGCGAATCCGACTTCGAATACGCGCACGAGATGCTCTTCGACCTCGAGACCAACGAGGCAAAGAATGACCGCTCGGACCTGACGAAGCTCTTCCTCGCGCTGAACGACTCCACGAACCCCGACACCTATCTATCGGACATCGACGGCTCACTCGACACGGCCCACTTCCTGCGTTTCTCCGCGATGGAAGCCGCAGTCGATCAGTGGGACATGTACTCGTACACGTTCTTCTATCCGAACAACTTTCGCATCTATGACGATCCAGCCACGGGCAAGTTCGTGTTTCTCCCGTGGGGCATGGACCTCTCGCTCAAGCCGTTCCTGTACACCAACCGGCCTCACATCTCGATCTTCGAGATCTCTTGGTACGAGGACAACCCGGATCACAACGCACCGACCGCGCGCGAGTCGTCCGGCCAGATGTTCCGCCGCTGCCTCGAGAGCGCGACGTGCAAGGCGACCTACACGAACGTGATTCGCGACACCGCGAAGATCTTCGACGACGAGAAGCTCGATACGCTCGCCGAGAAGTACTACGACCAGATCAAGTCGCACGTCTACGAAGACGAGCGCAAAGAAGTCTCGAACGCCGACTTCGAAAAGGCCTATCAGTCGTTACTGACGACCATCCGCACGCGAACGGCAGCGATCCGCAAAGACCTCGGCGAATGAGCCGCTGCCGCGCTAGCCGCGAAACCGCTGCGCGATCGGATAACGCCGCCCCGGCCCGAACGCTTTACTCGTGATGATCAAGCCAGGCGGCAACTGCCGCCGCTTGTACTCGTTCACGCCGAGCATCGAGATCACGCGCGCGACGACATCCGCTGCAAACCCTTGGGCGACGATCCCCTGCATCGACTCGCCCTGCTCGACGAACCGCTCGATGATCGCATCGAGCAGCTCGTACGCCGGCAAGCTGTCCTGGTCGAACTGGTTCTCGCGCAGCTCTGCGCTCGGAGCACGCGTGAACACGCTCTCCGGAATCACCACCTTCCCGGCCTTGCGATTGGCGTCGCGCGCGATCTTGTACGCAAACGTCTTCGGCACGTCACTGATCACCGCGAGCCCACCCGCCATGTCGCCGTACAACGTGCAGTACCCAACCGCGAGCTCGCTCTTGTTGCCTGTCGTCAACAACAGGTGCCCACAGCGATTCGAGATCGCCATCAGCGTGTTGCCACGAATCCGCGCTTGTACGTTCTCGAACGTCGTCTCCTCGGGCTTCGCCGGCGCCAGTGCATTGAGCGCCGGCCCGAGCTGCGAGATGTACGTCGCAAAGATCGGATCGACGTCGATCACGCGGAACTGAATCCCGAGCGCATTCGCGACCGCCTCCGCATCGATGCGACTGGCTTGCGACGAATAACGCGTCGGCATCGAGACACCGAGCACGTTCTCCGGCCCGAGTGCACGCGCCGCGATCGCCGCGACGAGCGAGCTATCGAGCCCACCCGACAAGCCCACGACTGCCGACTTGAAGCCGCACTTGTGAGCGTAGTCGCGCGTGCCGAGCGTCAACGCTTCGCGCGCCGCTTCGGATTCGGTCACCGGCGCATCGCGCACCGGCCCGAGCTGCCCGAGCTCGACCACGAGCAGATCCGGAGCAAAACTCGCCGCACGCGCGCACAACGTGCCGTCCGGATTGAACATCGCCGAAGCACCTTCGAACACCAAGTCGTCGTTGCCACCGAGCGCGTTCACGAAGGCGACCGGCTTTCCGTAGTGCTCCGCGATGTCCGCCAGCATGTCTGCGCGACCCAGCCGCTTCTGAAGCGTAAACGGTGAAGCGCCGACGTTGATCAGCAACTCCGCACCACTCGCCACGCAATCCGCGACCGGATTCTTCGCGTAGAGCCGGCGGAGCGGACCCTCGCCGTCGTTCCAAGCGTCCTCACAGATCGTCACGCCACAGCGAACACCCTGATGCTCGAACACCAGCGGCAAGTGCCCCTCTTCGAAGTAGCGCGCCTCGTCGAACACGTCGTACGTCGGTAACAAGCGCTTGTGAAAGACCTGCTGAACGCTGCCGTCGCGCAGCAGCGCCGCCGCGTTGTAGAGCGTGACCTTCTGCCCAACCACACGCCGGTCGACGAAGCCCACGAGCACCGCCAGCGCGGGCGGCAACTCGCGCGCGAGCTGGTCGAGCGCGCGCAAACCCGCATCGACGAACGCCGGCCGCTCGACGAGATCACGCGGCGGGTAACCCGTGATCGCGAGCTCGCAAAACACTGCGAGGTCTCCGCCTTGCGCGTGTGCGTCCCGTGCGCTGGCCAAGATGAGCGACCGGTTGCCCTCGAGATCACCGACAGTCGTGTCGATCTGGCACAGGGCGAGTCGCATGTCGGCGGAGCATACAACAGGAATTGCTGCGGTCGAGACGCCTGACATTCACCTGCAAGACTGCCTCAGGGCGCGATGGCTGCGGCATGCCGGGAGTCGCCTGGCGTTAACACCAGCAGACGATAGTCGCCGACCTGCAGGTCGGGCGGCACACCAAGCGCGGCGTGGAAAGCTCCCGTCGCATCCGTGACGCACACGCCGAGCAGCATTCGCTCGTCACGCCGCTGTGCGCTGATCCAAACCTCCACCCGTACACCCGCCACGCCTTGAGACGCTGCATCCTCTACGCGTCCCGTGAGCGACACCTCGCCGCCGCGCAACACCGAAGCCGAGCGTTCCTGCAGTTGAATCGCGAGCGCCTTCCGAGGCTGCCGCCGCCCCTCGCTGCGACCCTCCGGCGTCACGCGTTCGCCATTGCTCGACTCCGCAGCGTCGCCGTCCTCCCCCGGCTCCCCTCCAGCCTGTTTTGCGCGTTCACTGTTTCCCGAAGTTTCGTTCTGCTGCACCGAATCCGGATTCAACCAGCGACCGGTCAAGCTATCGGTCGAGGGTCGCGTCCCGCGGGCGCGCGCAGCAGCCCGCGCATAGCTACGCCGGTAACTAGCAGGTTGCGGAAGCGTATCGGGTTGCGCCGGCACATAACTCGGAGCGTCCGAGGCATTGTGCGCCGTAAGGCCGTTCGCAGCTCCGCCGAGGTCGATCCGCATGAAGCCGACCCGCGGCAGTTTGACCTCGACCCACGAGTGCGCCTCGTTCTGAACGAAGCGCGCGGGAATGCCGAGCGCTTGCGCCGTCACGACGAACCCGTACGCACGATGCCGGCAGATTCCCTTCTGAGACCGCACGAGGTCGAGGTACAGGTCGCCCGTATTCTCGGGCGGCACCGACGACTCCTCGAACGCACGGAAGTAACTCGTGAGCGTCGCGAGCGCGGTGCGTAGGTCGCTCGACTTCGAGAGCTTCAGCCGTTTCGCCATCGCGAGCGCGCGGGTCTCGATGCTGTGCTCGAGGCGCGCAACCTCGGACTCGAGCACGTTCACGCGCGCATCGGGAATCTCCGCGCCGAAATAGCTGCGCGGCGCATCGGTCGTGAACTCCACGCGTACCGGGACATTCGGAACGGTCGCAAGCAAGCGCACCGCGTAGTTGTCGTCGGCGTCGCGCTCTACCCGGAGCGGCACCGGCGGCGTCGATCGCAGTGTCAGGATCCGCGACTCGGGTGAGACTGAAGGCAGCGGGACGAGCGGTCCCGATCGAAAATCGACCTTCACGTCGCCGCTGAATCGGTCGCGAGGCCGCGCATCGGGCGGCCTCGCGTGTTCGCCCTCGACCCGAACCACCGTCCGAGGATTGTCGCGCGCGGCGAGTACAGGTGTCTTACGATCGACATCGAGTTGAATGAGCCCCAAAGCGGTCACGCGTTTGAACGGCGCGATCGAGGGCGTGAACACTTCGTAGTAGTCGAGGCCGGAAGACAGCTCGGTGAGCCGATCGGGCCGAAAGCTCGGCGAGCGCCGGCCCGGCGGTTCGCCCGGGGAGCCATCGCCCGCCGTGGCGTCGTACGCGGGCGCCGCACCTTCTTCAGCCGCCTCGCCGCTAGCAGCGACACTTGCCGAAGGCCCGGATTCGGCGCCCAGCGGGCCGCCGCCGCTAGCGACGCCGGCCGGCTGAGCCTCGCGTGGATCGACATTGGGCACGTACTCGTGAAGGACAGGCTCGGCGCCAACCTGCCACACGAGCACGAGTGAAGCTGCGATTGCCCCGAAAATCGCCGGTAACACGCGTCTCGGGCCGCGACCAAGGTGCACCACGTCGCCAGTGTAGCTCAGCCCGCACCATAGAAACGCCTGGGTGGCCGAGCCGGACTCGGCACGATATGCTCAGTCGTTCTGGCGAGGCCCACGCCGCGGCCAGAACCTACACATGCTGCAAGTCCTCGTCGCGATCTTTGGCATCTCGCTTCTGGTGATCGTTCACGAAGCGGGGCATTACCTCATGGCGCGCGCGTTCGGCATCCGCGTCACTCGTTTCAGCATCGGGCTCGGCCCGGTGCTGGCGAAGTATCAACCGAAAGGAAGTCCGACAGTCTTTCAGTTGTGCGCGATCCCGTTCCTCGCCTACGTGATGATCGCGGGCATGAACCCCGCGGAAGAGATCGATCCGAACGATCCCGAGCTGTATCCGAACAAGAGCATCCTCGCTCGCGTGCTCACGATCTTCGGCGGCCCGCTCGCCAACTACTTGGCCGCGTCCGTGATGATCTTCGCGCTCGCTCTCAGCGGCTGGCGCGATGAAGTGCCGACCGAACCGATGGTCGTCTCGAGTGTCGAAGCGGGGACCCCCGCAGACAAGGCCGGCCTGAAGGCCGGCGACGTGATCCTCGAGGCCAACGGCAAACCGATCCGCAACGTGCGCGAGCTCATCGACGTGACGCTCCCACGCGCGGGCCAGGCGACCACTTACGTCCTGCAGCGCGATGGCAAAGCATTGCCTCCGGTCACGATCGTTCCGCGCAACAACGGTGGCAAGGGAGTGATCGGCGTGACTCCCAAGTTCGAGACGCGCACGCGGGCGCTGCCCATCGGTGAAGCGACGACGCTTGCGGTCACCCTCCCGTGGACGCTGACGGTTCGAAACATCGAAGGCATGGTCGACCTGATCAAGCGTCGTTCGACCGAAGGCATCACCGGTCCGGTCGGAATGGGCAAGTTGGTCGCCCAACAGGCCGAGAAGGGCATCTACCCGTTCGTCGGGATCCTGATCGCGATTTCGGTCGCACTCGGATACTTCAACCTGCTCCCGTTCCCTGCGCTGGATGGAGGCCGGCTCGTGTTCCTCGGCTACGAGGTCATCACGCGTCGCCGTCCCAACGAGCGGATCGAAGCGGCGGTACACGCAGTCGGGTTGTTGTTTCTACTCGGAGTTATCGCGCTCGTGACACTACGAGACGTGGTCGGTTAGCGGCTCGTCCGTGCGTCGCGGCCTGCGCGCTCGCATAAATATCTGACCCGGTTCATGAGTGGTGATCGCTCGCGTCTGCGAGCGACCGCTCCTCATGCTGCACGACCCACGCTGCTTTACACCGCAGCCGAACGCGACTAGTGCTCCGACGAGAGCAAGTTGCTTGCGTGCGCGTCGTGGGAAGTAGACGCGCCGGAGGTTGGAAGATGCGGCGTGTCGTTTGGCTTTTGAGCGTCTTTGTCACCGTGGTCATCGTGGCTTGGATGGGCGTCTCGACCTCGAGCTTCGCGCAGGACGAAGACGAAGAGAGCGAGAGCCCCGCAGAGGACTCGGCGGACGTCGGCGATGCGGCAGACGCGGAGGCCACTGCGCCCGAAGCGGCCGACGCAAAGCCCGACGCGGCTGCAGCCGCCAGCGGCGTGACGCCGACCTGGTGGGTCGGTCCGTACATCGAGGGCGTCATCGTCCCGTCGTTCATGCTGAAGCTGTTTCTCGCGGCGTCCCCGTCGGTGTTCAACGCGTCGTTCGGAGCGACGATCACGCATCGCAATCCCACGGACGGCTTCAGCTGGGTGCTCGGCATCGGCTACGCGGGCTACGGCTTCGACGGTCCGTTTCGCGCGAACGGTGATCCCGAGCTCGATACCGAGTACCTGGACAGCAGCCTCGGGTTCGTGCACGCGCGCGGCATGTTGCTCTGGTCGTCCGAGATCTCGCGCACCCTGTCGTTCGCGTACGGCGTCGCCATCGAGCTCGGCGTCGTGGTCGGCGAGTTGAAGCGCACCGAGGCGTACAAAGATCTGAGCGGTGAGTACCAACCGTGCGTCGGCGCCGGCATTCCGGACCCGAGTTATTGCGAGCCGACCACGACCGGTCTGGCGACGAACGCCTACAACGAAGAGGGCGCGCACTACCACGTCGTGGAAAAGCGCGTGCCGCCGGTAGCCGCAGCGTTGATGATCCCCGCGCTCGCGCTCCGCTACCAACCGATGGACAAGCTCGCGATCAAGCTCGAAGCCGCGTTCGGATTGTTGCAGTTCACGTTCGGCCTGTCGGCCTCCTACGGCATCGGTAGCTGAGCCACCCGAGACTTGACCCGGTCGCTCGTGCATGAAAGGGATCCCCTCATGCACAAGCGCGTCCTTTCGCGACTCTTCGTCGGCGCACTCATGGCCGCGACGCCGATCGCATTTGCAGAGCCGCCGCCCGCGAAGACGTCTGCTCCTGCGGCCCCCGAAGCGCCGCACGCGGATAGTCTCGGCACGACGCCGCGGCTGCTCGCAGCACCGCCGCAGCCGGAGAAAAAGTACTCCGAGGCGGAGCTCGCCCATCGCAGTCAAGTCGTCACTACGTTCGATGGTGCGGCTGGTAGCGGCAGCGGCAAGATCACGGTCGGCGAGCTCGAGGACGCGGTCGCGGCCGCGGGCACGTTCACGCAGCAGCGCTTCCTCGATCAAGCGACCTTGAAGGGGCTGCTCGATCGCAGCTTGCGCTTCGAGCTGCTCGCCGCCGAAGCAGCTCGCCGCGGCTACGACAAGAACACGAGCGTCGCGAACTCGGTGAAGCAGAACTCCGTGCAAGCGATGCTGAAGCAGGAGATCGACACGCGAGTCACGCCGCAGAGCGTCTCGGCCGACGCAGTCAAGAAATACTACGACGAGCACATCGAGGAGTTCGTTCGCCCCGAGATGCGGCGGGCGAGTCTGATTCAACTTCCGAGCGAGGCCGATGCGAAAGCGATGCTGGAGCAAGCGACGGCGGCCGACATGCGCAGCTTCCGCGAGCTCGCGCGGCTGCGAAGCTCGGACGACGTGAGCAAGCTCCGCGGCGGCGACCTGCGCTACTTCGACGTGAAGGGCAAACCCGACGAGGAAGGCTCGAACGTCGACCCACTACTGACGAAGGCTGCGTTCGCGCTCAAGACAGTCGGTGATACGAGTGGTATCATAAAGACCGACGCCGGTTATTCGATCGTGCGTGTCACCGGGCTGCGTGCTGCGCATTCCGAGACCGTGAAAGATGCCGACGAGCGGATTCGCATGCGCTTGTGGCGAGAGCAGCGCGAGGCTGCGATCGACGCGATGCTCGCCGAGCTCAAGCGCGAGCAGCCCGTCGAGACACACCCCGAACTGCTCGACGCGATCGTACTCGTCGCCGATGCACCGACCCCGCCGAACGCCGGCTTACCGGCGGGCTTCCCACACACCAAACCACCGCAGGTTCCATTCCCGAAGGAGTGACCGTCGCGTGTGGCGATGCTCAACGTTTTGGGTCTACTGAAACACTAGCCCATTGGGGTGCGTTGAAAGTCGTTGCGCTCTCGATACGCTATGGAAACCCAGTCGTTCTAATCACCACTGGCGTAGTTCACCCTACATCATGATATCGTCCAAGCCATGAGCACAGCGAAGATCAATTTCGAAGGCAAAGAGTACGAATTGCCGGTCGTCGAGGGCTCCGAAAAAGAGAAGGGTCTGGTCATCAAGGATCTGCTCAAGCAGACCGGGTTGATCACACTCGACCCCGGCTACGGCAACACAGGCTCTTGTACAAGCTCGATCACCTTCATCGATGGTGACAAGGGCATCTTGCGTTACCGCGGCTATCCGATCGAACAGGTTGCGGAGCGCGCGCGTTTCACCGAGGTCTGTTACCTGTTGATTTACGGTGCTCGCCCCTCGCCCGAGCAGTTGAAGACGTTCCGCGAGAAGATGAATCGGCACACGCTGATTCACGAGGACATGAAGAAGTTCTACGAGGGCTATCCGCCGGGTGCGCACCCGATGGCGGTGATGTCAGCGATGGTGTCGTCGCTCTCGACGTTCTACAAAGAGACCGAGGAAACGCTCGATCTCAACATCCTGCGCATCCTCGCCAAGGCGAAGACACTCGCTGCGTTTGCGTACAAGAAGAGCGTGGGTCAGCCGTTCGTGTACCCGCGCAACGACTTGTCGTGGCCCGGCAATTTCCTGCGGATGATGTTCGCGGTTCCGGCCGAGGAGTACGAGGTCAACCCGGTCGTCGAAGACGCATTGAACATGCTGCTGATTCTGCACGCCGATCACGAGCAGAATTGCTCGACGTCGACGATGCGTATGGTCGGCTCGAGTGGTGCGAACTTGTTCGCGTCCCTGACGGCTGCAATCTGCGGCTTGTGGGGCCCGAAACACGGCGGCGCGAACCAGAGCGTGATCGAGATGCTCGACGCCATTCAAGCCGAAGGCGGGAACTACGCGAAGTTCCTCGACCAGGTGAAGAAGGGCGAGTCGAAGATCCGCTTGATGGGCTTCGGTCATCGCGTCTACAAGAATTTCGATCCGCGCGCGACGCTGCTCAAGAAGTCGGCCGATCGCTTGTTTGCCGAGCTCGGCATTCACGATCCACTTCTCGACCTCGCGAAGAAGATCGAAGAGCACGCGCTCAAGGACGAGTACTTCGTCAAGCGCAAGCTGTACCCGAACGTCGACTTCTACAGCGGCATCATCTACCGCGCGATGGGCATCCCGACCGAGATGTTCACGGTCATGTTCTTGCTCGGCCGTCTGCCGGGTTGGATCGCGCATTGGATGGAGCAGCGGCGTGACCCGGACGGTGACCGCATCCACCGCCCGCGTCAGATCTACACCGGCGAGACGATCCGCGAGTTCGAGGATCGTCAGACCAAGCGCCTGACGACCGGCTGATCACTCACGCCTGAGTGCACGTCTGCACGTGCGAACCAAACAGCGCGATGTGCTGCGAAAGCGGCACGTCGCGTTTTCGTTTTTGCGGCGCGGTCAGATCTTCAGAAACCACGAGCGCCGATACAGCGCGTACATCACCGCCCAGACCAGCAGCAGCTCCGCGACCGCGAAGAGCAAGCTCGCATCCGGCGCGGGAATCGCGTTCAAGACGTGTTCGCGTAGCCAGACGTACGGCGTGTTTTCATCGGCGAAGAGCGGCACTGCGACTTCGGTCGCACCGATGTCGATCAAGCTCGAGAGCAGATAAGCCGCGATCGCGTTGAGGCCGAGAATCTCGCAGAGCTTCAGCCAGCGACCCGCGCTGCGAACGTCGACGACTTCGTGACAGAGCGCGAGGCCCACCGCGGCGAGCCCGCTCGAGACCAGCACAAACGAGCTCGTCCACAAAGACTTGTTGATCGGGAAGACTGCACCCCAGCCAAGGCCGATCAGTGCGATGGCTGCGCCACCGAACGTCAATCGCAAGCTCGTGCGACTACCGACGGGTTGTTCGATCAGCCAGCGCGCACAAAACGCACCCGCAAGCACGTTGACGCTCGCGGGCAGTGTGCTGAGGAGCCCTTCCGGATCGAACTGCGAGGCGTACGGCTCGGCGCGCAGCAAGTGCGCGTCGCCGAGCAGCATGCGATCGACGTAGCTCGGCAAGTTCATCGAGAACACGGTCGCGTCCGAGCCAGCCGGTACGGCGATGAACGCGAGCGCGGCCCAGTACGCGAACAACACCGAGCCCGCGATGACATATTGGCCGGTGCGCGGCACACGCATCAGAACGATCGCGACGAATCCGTAACAGAGGGCGATGCGCTGCAAGACGCCCATGATGCGCATTCCTTCGAAGTTCCCGGAGTGCGCCCAGTTTGCGATCAAGCCGAGCCCGAAGAGGATCAACGTGCGACGGAGGATCCGCAGGTAGGTGGCACGCGAGTGGGAGATCGAGCCCGCGTCGGCGCGAGGCGGAGGCGGCTCGACGCGAAGCGAGAGGCCCATCGCGGCGCCGACGATGAAGAGGAAGCTCGGGAAGACCAGGTCCGCGATGCCGAGGCCGTTCCACTCCGCGTGGCGCAGCCACGGGTATGCGTCGCCGCCGAGGTCGGATGCGTTCACGAGGATCATGCCGAGCACGGTGATCCCTCGGAACACGTCGAGGGATCGGAGACGGCGTGCCACACGCGTGACGACGTGCTCCGCGCGTTCTCCCGGAGCAAGACTCAGCATCGAGGCGGGGGCACGCACAGCCCGGCAAGATAGCGCGGTCCTCGTGACGTGGCACTCGCGTTCCCATGACTGCAATGTCAGGGGGACCGTTTTGACCGGCGACCGGTGAGAGGTTTCCAGACTCTGAAGCGATGCCGGGCTTACCATGTCCGTCAGGTTGACTGACCAGACGCGAACGCATAGTCCGGCCGGCAGAATGCGCAGACTGCTCGGCAGTGCGCTGCTCCTCTGCGCTGGGCTGTCGGGCACGGGCGCGGTCTCGGCGCAGGCGGAGGTACCACAATCGGACGCGAAGCCCACCGACGCGAAGTCCACCGAGGTCGTCCCCGGCGACGGCCAATCCACCGACGCCAAGCCAGCATCCTCGCAGCCGGCATTCCGCTCCCAGCTGCAGCCTCAACCGCACTCGCGCGCGAATCCGCCGTACGAGCCGCTTCAGGTCGGGCGACGCGAACGGTTGCTGGTCATCGCGCCCCATCCGGACGATGAGACCCTCGGGGCTGGAGGCGTCGCGCAGCGAGTGCTCGCGCAAGGTGGCACGGTCTCCTCGGTGATCGTCACGGCGGGCGACGGTTACGTCGAGGCCGTCCAGCTCCGCACGCACAAAGCCCAGCCGCAACCGTGGGAGTTCCTGCGCTACGGCGAGCGACGCATTCGCGAAGCGGAATCCGCGGCCCACCTCCTCGGTGCCGGACGAATCCGACTCGAGGTCCTCGGCTTTCCCGACGGCGGCCTCCTGCCGCTACTGGCTGCGCACTGGCCACACGTGAATCCCGGCCGGTCTCTGACGACACAGCGCGAAGCCCCGCCCTACCCCGGCCTCAAGGACCGCGGGGAGTCGTACTCGGGCCACGACCTTCGCGAGCTCCTCGTCGGATACCTGCAAAAGGTTCGTCCCACGCTCGTCCTGTTCACCGACCCGCTCGACCAACATCCAGACCACCGCGCCGTCGGCCTGTTCACGTTGCTCTCGGTCAGCGACTACATGCGCAAGCGCGAGCCTCCGTGGCCACGCATGTTTGCGTTCGTGATCCACTACGACCAGTGGCCGTTCGATGGGGATGGCAGCACCACCTCGCGCAGCCAGCGCGATGCGAGGTTCGGGTATCCGAAGGACTTTCCGGTTCGCCATCAGACGCGCAGCTGCCTGACCTTGAGCGATGCCGAGCTCAAGACGAAAGACGCGGCGCTCGGCGAATATCGAACGCAGCAGCGGGTCATGGCGCCGTTTCTCGACGGGTTCATCCGCAGAAACGAGTGCTTCAGCCTGAACTCCGAGCTCGACGCGAGCTTTGCCGGTCGTGAGATCGGAGTCTCCGAGCTCGCACCCGAACCGGCGCCGGAGCCCGAACCGCCGAAGCGCGGGCGCAAGCGCGGCCGGCGAGCGAGCACCGACGCGACGACAGCGCGCCAGGACTGAACCTGGTGGATGTCGCTTAGCTGCGCGCCTTCTTGCGAGACGCTTTCGGCCCGCGTGGCGTAGTCGTCGGGGCTGGGTCGGGCGGCGCCGTCCCGGCCGGCTCCGCGACGAGTGCCGCTGGCAGCTGCGTGACCGGGCGATTGTAGGCGCGCCAGAGGACGACGGCGCCGAGCCCCAGCGCGATGAGCGACGAGTAGTGCCCCGGCGTGAGGCCGAGGTACTTCGCGTCCGCTTCGCGCAAGAAGTCGAGCGCGAACCGGAACGGCGCGTAGAGGACCGTGATCAGGCCGGTGTAAAACCCGTGCGGCCGCGGCTTTTTATCCAGCTGCCAGAACAGGATGATCACGGCGGCTGACCAAAGCACTTCGTACAGCCCGAGATCGTGGCGAGGCGCGACCATCAAGTTGCCGTACTGGTAGTTGTCGACGGCCAAGAAGAAGTCGGTGATCCGGCCGGGATGGTCGTGGACGACGAAGCAGCCCATTCGGCCGAAGAACCAGCCGACCGGCATACCGTACGCGACTTGGTCGAGCGGCACCGTGATGCCGATCTTCCGCCGCGCCTTCCAGATGAACGCGCCTGCGACCGCGCCGAAGAAGCCACCGAACGAGCTCAGGCTCTTCCAAGGCATCAAAAGATCCAGCGGATCTTTCATGATGATCTCGGGCTCGTAGAAGAGCCGGTCGAAGACGTGGCCGAGCACGAACCCGATGAACACGACGTGCGTGATGAAGTCCGAGATCACATCACCGCGAAGCCCGAGCCGGTGCGCCCTGCGTTCGGTCACGCGGGCGCCCCAGATGACGCCGATCGCGACCAGGATGCCGAACGGCTGGATGGCCACCCATACCGGCAGCCCGGGGATGTGGATGCCTTCCAGCTTGAACCAAGGGATGAAGAGGAGCAGGGACGCCATTGCGCAGCGGAGGTTACCGGACGCGCGCCCTCAGCGCATCTAGGCCTGTCGGGCTGCCCCGAGGCCGGTTCCGTCCCCCTTCCCAGGCGGCGAATCGGCCAGCTCACGATCATGCCCGCGTTACCGATGTTGAACGCGATCGCAACGTTTTCGAAAACCATTTGGCGCACCGTGCTCGAGTCAAAATGACTTGGTCACGCTCAGGCAGGAAACGTCGCGAGGTGTGCGCATGCTCGCGACGATCTCGAATCGTCACGAACGATCGCGAGGCGCACACAAGCAGTGTTCGCCAACCTCGCAATCGCGCTTAGCAGGCATAGACACTTCGTGTTATTTGCAGCGTGTGGTTGGCGCAGTCGTATCCATCCAAGTGCGCTGGCAAATCCTAAAACGCTCACGGTCCGCCGCAGTCCGCGCTTTTGTTCGCGCGATTCTATTCGCGGCCCAACAGGTTTGGCTCATGGTGTGGTTCACGAGCGGTTGCACCTCGCCGAAGTCCGCTTTGGATCGCGCGGAGATGTCCGTCTCGCGAGCGAGCGACCGCGACGCATCGGCGGATGCGGCTGCAGCCGACGGCTCGAACATCGAGACGGGCGAAGGCGATCTGGTCGATGCCTCCACACCTGCGCGAGACGCGAGTGACTCGATGAGCGCGACCGATCCGGATGCGGACGAGTCGAGCGACGAGCCACGCTGCGGCGACGGAAAGGTTTCTGGGAACGAGCGCTGCGACACGGCGATCGAGGCCGGGAAGAACGGGGCGTGCCCCACGAGCTGCGAGTCGCCTGACAAGCTGTGCGAGTCGATTCGGCTGGTCGGGTCGGCGTGCGATGCGCGTTGCCAAAACGAGACCATCACCGAGCGCAGTGCTGGTGACATGTGTTGTCCAGACGGCGCGAACGCCTCCGATGACCGCGA
>Ga0193752_1001271_pt1 | contig 21300 bp, 32 predicted proteins | sample H1c1metaG_FD_144924 | JGI IMG/M metagenome (GOLD analysis project Ga0193752, IMG submission 144924) | Soil microbial communities from a riparian zone of the East river system, Colorado, United States - H1c1 | ecosystem: Environmental > Terrestrial > Soil > Riparian zone | place: USA: East River...
TTACCGACCGTGGTGGTCCCGTTCGGCGCCTTCGTGGCGTCGCTGGCGGCCGGGCTGCCGGCGTCCTTCGGCGCGCTCACGCTCGGTGTGGCCTCCTTCGACATGGCCGAGAAGAGGGCGGCACCAATGCCGCAGAAGGCGATCACGGCCACGACGACCGCGCCGAGGATGATCAGGCCGGTCCGGCGCTTGCGCTTCGGAGGCTGGACCGACGGGGGGAGAGGGGCGTAAGTCAAGGTGACTCCTTAGCTGGTTGGTGTATGGCTAGACCGTACAGCACCGTTGACCCCGCCGTCAACCTCTCCCACCATCGCCCGAATCAGCCAGAACTCACGGTGCGCCTCGGCGCGGTCCAGCACCCATGCCGTGCCGTCGCGCTCACCCTTGCACCACACGAGCACGTTGCCGCGCGTCAGCGTCCACAGGGCGCACCCGGTGGCGCCGTCGCGCTGGTAGTGGGTCAGCTTGTCCCGCAGGGCGTAGCCGCGCGAGGTGGCCACTGCGGCGGCCAGCTCGTGCAGGCGGCCCTGGAGCGCGCGTGCGATCTCAGCCGGCGTCGGCGGGCGCGGCGGCCGGCTCGGTGGCCATGTCGCCATCTGCCTTCTCCTTCGGTAGCCAGTTGCGACAGGCCGGCCACATCAGCCGGATGTTGGTCGCGTTGCCCCGGGTGACCTTCTCGGGCCAGCGGAAGCACTTGCGCACGCTGCGCGCCCACGGGCTCGGCGGGTCCTGCGACAGCCGGCGTGCCGGCGGCGGCGAGACGAAGCCGGCGGCGTCCAGGGGTGCGGCGAAGCGACAGGTGCCGCACCGGTACTCCGAGTCGCCTGCGTCGATCTGGCGGGGCGCCAGGGTGTGCAGGGGCAGGCCGGTGGAGAAGGCGCGCCGCAGGTAGAGCGAGATCGGGTGGCGGCCGATGCGGATCAGGCCGACCTGCCGGCGGACGCGCGCGGACGGCTCGACACGCCCGGCCACGTTGTCGGCTTCGATCAGCGGTAGCGGCCGGGGCTCGCGCAGGCGGACCAGCGCGTCCAGGCGGACCAGCGCGTCCGTGTGCTCGGGTGCTTCCATCGCCCCTCCTTTGTATGCCCACATGGTACAGGCCCCTGGACCGTAGTCCAGGGGCCTGCGTGCGGTACCGGTCAGGCCATCGCCATGACCACGTTCTGCCACTTGGCCTTGTCGGCGGCGTTGTCGCCCTGGAGCGCCTTCTCCAGCCGGCGCGTCTGCGCCTTCTGGCCGTCCTGCGCACCGAGGTTCCGGACCGAACCGAACCAGTCGACCATTTCCACACCTACGTTGAAGGCGCCCCACGCGGTGCCGGTGATGCCGGCGTTGGTGCCGGTCGAGCCGTGCTCGCCGGAACCGGTCCACAGGTCGGTTGCCAGGTCCAGCTTCAGCTTGAACTGCGTGACGGCCTTCTTGCTGGCGCCGGGCCGGTCGGCCTCCTTGCCCCACATCTGGCGAATCATCTTGTCGAAGGTGTCGTTCGTGACCTTCGTGGCCATCATGCGCTCGGCGTAGGCGGCGAAGATCCCCGGGTAGGACTCGACGATGCCGAGCGTCTCGCGGGCCTTCTCTTCGTCGAGCACGGCGCGCGAGGTGTGCTTGACCTGGTAGAGCGCCGGGGCCTGCGACATGGCCAGCGTGACCGTGTTGTGGCAGACCACGCGGATGGGGCTGATGCCCACGGAGAACTGCAAGGTTCCGTCGTGGCCGACGTAGCAGAAGATGAAGAGCTGCACCTCATCGGAGCCACCGACCATGACGGTCTTCGGGAGCTTGAGGCACATGAACGCCCGCTTGCCGTCGTTGAGCAGGCCCGTGGCGGAGACAACCGCGCCGTGGTCGGCGATCAGGCGGCCGAGAAAGCGGAAGTTGTCGATGTCCTGGAAGATCGGGTACGTGGTGCTGACGGTGCCGAGCGGGGTCACGTCGGTGACGCCCTCGACCTCGCGCACCCGGAAGGTGCCCATGTTGCCCATGCCCACGGCGGTCGGGCCGCCGTTGATCACGAAGTCCGCGTACAGGGGCATCTTCACGATCTGGCCCGGGTTGAGCAGCCGGATGGCCTCTTCGATCGTGAGGTCGTGGTCGGCGATCAGGCCGAGTCCGTGCCAGGCCTCATCCCGGCTGCCGACGAAGGAGCCGGTCTCGCCGGTGATCAGCTTGCGCATCTCGATGCCGTGGCTCATGTCGATCTCCATATCCTCGGGCGCCTGTCTGGCGCCGTAAGACAATCAAACCATGTGAGCTGATCCCTGTCAAGCCTGGCCATACACTTATTCGACCTCAACCCAGCAGACCACCTCGGCCAGCTTGCGCCGGTTGCCGAGCCTGCCCCCGTCGGCGGCGTTGCACCGCAGGCAGGCCGGCCGGATGTTCGTGCGGGCGTACGTGCCGCCGTCACAGCCGGCCAGCGGGTACCGGTCGGCCGTGACGGTGTCGAAGTCCAGCATGGTGCCGCAACCGAACGCGCAGGCCACCTTCTCGCCATCTCCGCCGAAGCCGGCGGCCGGCGACAACAGCCACAGCTTGCGTGCCCGGCGCTGCGGAGCACCACCGCGCGCGTTCCGGTTGGTGGTGCCGCGCGGACGCTTCACCGGCGTGCGGGGCGCTTGCCGAGCTTTAGTTCGATCTGTGCGGCCTCGGCAATGGATGCGTCGGCGGACTCGCGTAGCTCGCGGGCGCGGTTGGCCAGGAATTCGCGCTCGGCCTGGTCCAGGGTCCACTTCGTGATGGCGTCCAGGTCGGGCGCGGCGGTCGTGGCGCTGCCCGCCGTGCCGCGCAGGAACTCATTCGACATGCGGTGCTCGACGCCGAATTCTGCGAAGACCTGCTCAAGGATGGCGTGCTGCTCGCCTTCGGCCATGAGCCGGCCGTCGACATACCAGGCGCCCACGTCGTCGGTGCCTTCGTAATAGACGACTGTTGCCATGCGGACTTTCCTCCCGTCAAATAGTCGGAAGGGCGGAGCGTCCCAGCCACGAAGACGCCCCGCCCTTCCGGGGGTCGGCCCGGCGCGCTGGCCTTGACAGCGCTGCACGGGCCTATGAAGTTAGAGGCGGGGCGCCCGGCCTTCCGTCGGGGTCCACCGACGGGTACCGAAGGCTCACGACGGAGCCCCGCACAATGCGCTGGTCTGGCACCTGTCGCCAGCGCGATAAACCGTTGAGGTCCGGACCTCTGGTGCCGCTTGTGCCCGAGCAGGACTCGAACCTGCGACCTGGATTCCATAGGGGGCATGGCCCCCGTCCGTTCACCTGTTCAGCCATCTGAACTACCGGGCTACCCGGTTGCCTCCGGGCAAGGCGAAGACCTTGCGGCTTCCCGCACTAGGGGGCATCCCATGCGCATCCAGGCCTAGAGTCCTTCGCCAACCGTGCCCCGCCCGGGTTCGACGCCGGGCGGGGCTCCGTGTTGCTTCGCTTCCCCCGAAGATCGCTACACGGGGCCGCTCCACTGGTGGTCGGCTGGACGATACGGCCATACGCCCGGGAGCCGCCCGGTAGTGGTTCCCCCATGTAGCAGGGGCCTACCGGTGCACGCTTGGCCTTGCGGCTTTGCGATGTGGATAGCTAACCACGCCGTTGCCCTGCTGTCAACCCCGACCATACAACCGGGCTGAGTGAGTTGGAGCCGGCAGTCTCGGCCCACGCCAGATCAAGATCCATCAGGTACTGCTTCCCCTGGTCAGACAGGGCATCAAGCCACACGAAGCCATCCGGCGCCACCAGCGGGCACACGAACCACCAGCCGCGCCCCTGCGGTGTCCAGATCCAGGCAGGCACGTCTTCGGCTTCCACGGGCAGCGCCCGGGGGATCAGCCAGCCCCGCGCCCTGGCGAACTCGGCGTCGGCGTCGATGCGGTCGTGGCAGGACCGGCAGACGGCCAGGAAGTTGGCGAAGCTGTCGCTGGTCTCCTGCGCCTCGCCGTGCACGCCACCCATGCCGCGCGAGCGCCGGTGGTGCGGGTCCAGGCCGGTCGCCTCGCCACAAACCTCACAGCGACCCATGCAGCGCACGATCAGGTGAGACTTGATCCGGTCGGGTACCGCTACCACGGCCAGGGCCTACCCACTGACCCGCTCGATGGTCTGCGTGTCGACGAAGGCGTCTGCCAGCCACGTCTGGTCGGGCTCGGCGGTCAGGGCCGCCACGGAGTCGCGCGTCTCCAGTGCGCGCAGCTCGAAGTCAACAGTCCGGGGCACGAGGTAGATCGGCCGGCCCACGGGGTCGGTCATCTCGGCCAGGAAGGCAGCTACGCCACGCTCGGCCCGCATGCGGGCGATCAGGTCGGCGGCCGACGTCTGCCGGCGGTACCAGCGCGCCGCGTGTGTCGGGCGGTGCGTGGCCTGCCGGGCGGCCCATGCCTGCGTGTACGAGAGCCGCAGCACGGTCAGCACGAGGCCGGCCACCAGGAACGCGAAGCCCACGAGCACGCGCACGCTCGGGTCGATGTTGGCCAACCAGTCGACGATGCCCATATCTACCTGCCTCCTTCGATCATGCGGCGCGCCTCGGCCGGGATGGCGAGGCCCTGTTCTTCGAGCATGGCAGCGAGACTGTCGCGCACGCGCTGCTTCGCGCTCTTGTCTTTGGTCAGGGTCCACTTGCCGGGGGTCGTCGACTTCTGCACGAGGTCAGAGACGTCGAAGCCGGTCCCGGGGTCGATGCCGTCGGGCGTGAGGCCGGTCAGCCAGTCGGCCAGCTTCCCGCTATCTGGCTTGATCTTCGCGGGCACGACCTCGGCGGGCACCACGTACTCCGGGACTGTCTCCACCCACTCCGGGTAGGTGCGCTGGAAGTAGTCGAGCAGCTTCACGCCGTCGGCCACGACCCATTCCCACTTGTCCGGGGTGTGCGACAGCTTGCCGAGCGGCCGGCCGTGCGCATCCTCGGCGGTCGCCGATGGCACCCGGTGGCTACCGACGATGGCGACGGCCTCGGCCCGCGCCATGTCGCCGATCGACTTCGCGGCGTCGGCGAAGGAGACCCAGAAGGCGGCCATGGCCACAGCCTCCTTGCGGATCTTCTCCAGGGCGACCAGATCCAGGGGTTCAGTCATCGGTGGCACTCTCCTTCGGTTCGTGGGTGGCGCCGAGGCCCGACAGCACGCGCTCGGTGCGGCGGCGGCGGAATGTCAGGAAGGCCAGGCGCCACAGCAGGGCTGCGATGACCAGGGGCCACAGCAGGGCGGCGACGACGCATAGCGCCCAGTCCTGCGCGTCGAGCTTCGACAGCTCGGTCACGCCTGCTGCCTCGGCCACCGCGTCCACGATCAGCACCGACAGGCAGGAGCCAGCCACGAGGTATAGGGCGCCGATCAGGTAGAAGATCATGATCTGAGTCCTTCCAGGTCTGCGATGGTGATGTGCCGCTGGCCGCGCCCGCACACGCGGGTGGAGAGCAGCTCCAGCGCCCTGTATTTGAATACAGGGGCCAGCCGGGCGGCCTGCTCGGAGATGTAGATCCCTGGCAGCCAGCCCCCGCCGGTGGCGACCGTGTAGCCGCTGTACGGCCAGACCGCGCCCTCTTCCGGTGGGTAGACGGTGATCATGGCCCCTCCTTGCGGTAGACGGCTGCGCACTCGACGCAGACCAGGGAACCGACCAGCGCGGGGCCGGCCACCACCCGCATGAGCGTGCTCGGGTGGCAGCCGGTCGCGCAGGCGTCGGCCTCTTCCAGCGGATCGACGTACATCCGGGTTGGATTGAGGCCCCTGGCGCGCTGCCGGCGTGCCACCTCGGCGGCCAACTCCAGACCGGTGAGCTGCTTCGGCCGTGGCCGATACCAGCGCTCCAGGGGCATCTACTCAGGTCCCTTCAAGCACGGCCGGCCGGTCGTGAGCGGGGTCGGCGCCCGCGTTGGCGCTGGTGTCCCACGGCGGGTCACCCTCGTCCGGCACGTCCCACGGCTCACGGCGGCCGGACTCGGCGCCCGACGGCGCACCCGTCGGGTTGTTGAGCTGGCCGGCCACGTCGGCGATGTAGTCGCCGAGCGGCAGGCCAGCCTTGACGTTCAGGTCTTTGAAGCGGGGCTCGGCAGTGGCCAGCGCGCGGAAGGCGACCAGCGTGTGCATGGCGCGGTCAAGCGCGTTGTACTGCTCGGCGCTCCACGCTTCGACCACCAGCCGGAAAGCGGCGATCTGTGCCAGCGGGCCGGTAGACCACGCGATCAACTGGCCGGGCAGGGAGTCCTTCGGGAACTCGGCGCCCTTCAGGTGATCGCGGATGCCCTTCTGTGCCGACTCCGACGGGATGCCGGCGGCATGACCGCCCGCACTCACGCGCGCCCACACGTCGGGCAGGCCCTCGACGGGCGCCTCAGAGATCAGGTCCCGGGCCAACTCGTCGGCCGTGCCCCTGCGGGTACCCCTGCCGGCCGGGGGCCGCTCGGTGGTCTCCTGACGGGCTGCCGGCTGCTCCCGGCGGGGCTGCGCGGCGGCCTGCGCGTTGGCGCCGTCGTCATCGTCGGTCGCTGCCGAGACGCCGGTAGCCATCATCAGCGCATACCGCTTGAAGTACGTCAGGGCCGATCCGAGCGTCTGCGGCTGGCCGGCGTTCGGCAGCGGGAAGACGCTCGACACCTTCTCGCCAGACTCGTGCTCCAGCGTGCAGACCAGCGAGAAGGAGTTGGTCATCTCGGTGTGGCAGTGCCAGGCCAGGCCTACGGCGCCGAGGCTCGGCAGTACGGCCTTCTCCACGTCGGCCAGGGTGGCGTAATCGTAGGTGTAGCCCTGCTTCCCATCCTTGCCGGGGATCTTGGCGGTGCTGGTCTTCTCCAGGTCAGGGCGCTGCGACTGGAAGGCGGCCAGGGCGGCGGCCAGGGTCGGCCAGCGCGGCGGCTTCCATGCGGGCGCCTCGGCGGCCACGGCCTGAAGCTCCCGGGCGGCCTGCTCGGCGGCCTGGCCGATCTTGTCCAACTGTGTTCCCATACATCCTCCTTGTGTCGTGGCTGAGTATACACCTCGGCCCCTGCCTCGGGGTAGTAGGCAGGGGCCGAGGTAGGTCAGCGGAAGCCGGCGGCGAAACGCTGATCGCAGCGCGCGCAGCTCAGCACGCAGTGCTCCGGGTCGTACGGGCACGGCACCGAAAGGTCATCGGCCACGCGGTCGGCGGCGTCCGGGCCGAAGCGCTCGCGCAGCAGGGCGACGTACCGGGCTCCGCGAGTCTCGTGCGTAGGCAGGTTCACCACTTGTCCGCCTTGTCCTCTTTGTCTTTGCCCTGCTCGCGGACCAGCGCCAGCGCGAGCCGGCGGTCGCCCTTCGCGTTCGTCAAGATCGTGTCCACCCGTGGCTTGCAGATCGGGCACGGCGCCACAGCGGCGGCCGGGTCCGACTCGTCGACAGCGATCCAGCCGCCCGAACACGGCGCCTGATGGGTGCACATGCACTGCGGGTTGCCGCAGCGCATGCCGTGCTGGTCGACTACCGGCGCCGGGCCATGCAGCTCGCGGTACGCCTTCAGCGCCCGTTCAGCGGCGGCCACGCCAGCGCCCTTCGGGAGCATCCCGTTCTTCATCCGGGGCGCCTTCGCCACGGCGGCCATGACCGCGTCAAGGAGCCCCTTGCCGTAGCGCTCGGCCTGATCCGGCGTGGCCACCACAGTGCCGGCGTCGGCGGCCTTGCGCTCCAGGGCTGCGGCCCGGATCTCGTCCGAGGAGCGCTGTACGGTTTTGACCTGCTCGCGCTGCCGCTCCTTGTGCAGCCGGCGCGCGATGTCCAGCACGTGGCCCGGCATCAGGTAATCCGTCGACTCCCGGAAGTGCAGCTCGTAAGCCTTAGCGGCCAGGTCGTACGGCACATCGCCGATCACCGAAAACCAGGCGGCAACGGCTTCGTCGGTGACTACCCGGTTGTCCACGTAGCTGATCCGGCCCAGCAGCGACGCCACCTGATCGATGTTCACAGCGCGCCACCGATCGCACGCTGCTCGGTGACGGCCACGCCGAGGCCCGAAGCCCGCTGGAGCAGCATCTCGGCATCTTCCTTGGTGAACTTGCGACCCATGCCAGCGACCGACCGGGCCACGTTGCGCACTACCTCGCGGTTCTGCTCGTGCCGCTGCTGCGCTTTGTTCGGTGCGGCCTCGGGCGTGATGGTGCGGCGCTTCGCCAGCAGCACGAAGTCGGGCAACTGATTCACCGAGAAGGAGTTGCTGCGGCTCCAGTTGCCGAGGCCGGCCACGATGGCGTTACGCAGCTTCGTCATGCCGGCGTCGTCGAGCCCCTTCGGCCGGTCGTTGAGTAGGCCGTTTACGGCGTTGCTGATCTTCAGCTCTTCAGCCTTGCTCAGCTCTTCGCCGGTCTCTCCCATGAGCCACTCCGAGTAGCCAGCCATGATTTCGGTAGTCACCCGCCTTGTCTCGTCATAGTGCCCCCGGGCCAGATCTCCCGATGTGGCTGTATGGCCAGACAGTACACCAACCGGGGCCGGCGTGTCGATCAAGAAGGCCGGCGAAGTCAGGGGGTCGCGCGCCTCCGTGTGCACGCGCTCGCGCGTGTTGGTGTTCTTCTTGGTTTCCGGGTTATTGGTGGTAGGGGTTCTAGGTTCCACGTCACCCGTGACACCTCCCCCCCGTCTGTCCTGACACCTCCCTAGCGTCAGCACAGACACCTCCCTAGCGTCACCCGTGACGGTTTCCGAGGTCAGGGGGTCCGTCACCTGTGACGCCTCCCCGGCGTCAGCGTTGACGATCTGCTCCGTGGTGACCTGCCTCGGGCCTTCGAGGTGGCCGAAGATGACGCGGTAGATGCTCGGCTGCCGGCCCTTGATCGGGTCCACCACGACCGTGCGCTCTACCGCGCCGTAGCCGATCAACTCGGTGATACCGCGCTGGAGAGTGCGCTCCAGTAGCCCGCACTCCTCGGCCATGGTCGCCAGGCTCGGCCGGCACTCGTCGTACGCGCCCGTGTCCGGGTTGAAGGTGCCGAAGCTGGCCAGGGTCACATACGCGATCAGGGCGTTACCTGACGGCCGGCGGCGGCGGAGCCACGCGGGCACCATTACAAACCCGCTCATCAGAACGGCACCACGGCAGTGGGAGAGAACGCATCTACGGGCACCAGGCCCCAGAGCAGGCACCGGAAGGCTGCGGCTTCCACGTCGCGATCCTTCGCCCGCCAATCCCGGGCAAGCTGACTAATGTTGACCTTCTGGTCGGAAGCGCGGGCCGCAAAGACGACGCCCGCAACGTACGGGTGTTCGCTGGCCAACAGGCTGATCTCCTCGGCGGTAAGCGTCACGCCGGTCTGACTGGTAGCCATCAGGCTATCCCCCTACATTTTGGGGGATGGGGAGTCTATACACACACCATGTAGGTGGTGATACACTTCCCGCATCCTCGTATTTGGTTGTTACTGAAGCCCCGCTGGCTGGCGGGGCTTCAGTTTTTTAGGTCTAGGCCTCGGAGCGTACACCCGCCCGCTAGGGTTGGGGGAAGTCCTCTCCCCAGGGGAACGCAGGAGCCCACCCGCAGCCGTGCCGGGTGGGCTTCCTGTTGATCACGTCGCGATGACCAGCAGGGCGACGAAGCCGGCCAGCACCAGCAGCCAGAACAGGGGCTCGCGCATCAGAACGGCTGCCTCCCTCCACTGATCCATGCCGCACGGGCCACGGCGGTGTTGATAGCCGGCATGGACGTGTCCAGCGGCCGGGGGTCGCACTCACTGCACACCATCAGGCCGTTGGCGTCCAGCGGCCCATTGCCGCAGCGAATGCAGGCCGTGATCCACATCTGCCCGAAGTCCTCGGCCGGGCTGTCATCCCATACGGCCATCTGGCCATCTGACCACATAATGCCGCCAGGGTGCTTCGGCCCGACCATGTAGAGATCTCCCGGCTCGCGGTTCATGACGGCCAGCCCAGCAGGGTTGCCCCGGCGAGCATGGCCGCGATGCCCCACCAGCCGGCCCACTCCCGGCGCGGACTGCGGATGGTCACGACGGTGAGCGCCAGGCCCCCGTACAGCATCAGACCACCTACGTAGATCACAGCGTCGTGTGCCAGATGTAGGCCACGGCGAGCAGGGCCAGCACGATCAGCGCGAGTACCTCGGGCAGCCGGCTACGCGCGGCCCTGCGGCGCCCCCGGGGGCTCACGACGCAGCCCAGAAGAGGAAGCCGAAGCCCACGGACATGGCGGCCAGCCCAGCGGCCGACACCCATGCGGGCTTGTGGGCGCGCCAGAACGCATAGAACGCCAGGCCCATGATGACCAGCACGAAGCCGACCAGTAGGCGCCAGTCGTCGCGCATGGGCGTGTTGAACACGTGGTCAAGATCCACGGCTACTCCTTGCGGCCGGCGACGCCCGGGGGCCAGCGGGTCGGCTCCGAAGTGATCGCCCACGTGCGCACGTCACCCTGAAGCCAGGTCGGCTTGTCCGGGAACGACGTCAGCTCGTTCTCCTTCAGGAGCACCTCACGCTGCCGCCACTGCTGTGGCGTGGTGCTGGCCACCCGCAGGTACCGGGCGATGCCCGCCAGGTCCAGCACAGCGCTGTCACCGGGCAGCACGGGCGGTCCCTCGCCGGTGCCGTCGCCCCGCAGGAGCCACGCCCGGATGGTGCCGACGAACCAGCGCTCGGGCATGCCCTGCCCGTCGGTGGGCGCGTCGGCTTCGAATAGCTCACCGTCGAGCAGCTCGACGTGCTCGGGGTTGGCCGGGTCCAGCCCGGCGTACGCCACGACGTCGAGCAGCGTGAGCAACTCGTCGTCGGGTGGTGCGGCGGTCCATCGCCGCTCGGTAGTCGTGGTCATCGTCCCTCCCTTGTCTGACCTGATCATACAGGCTGTGGCCGGGTACGCGAAGGCCCCCGGTAGACAGAGCTACAGGGGGCCAACGCCTACCCACGCGCATGGAGTAGGGCCAGGCTAGCGGATCTGTCCCGCGTTGCGCGCGAGAGAGGTCGGCGCCGGGTCAGCGGTCGGCGTCACCTGCGGCCGGATGCCGAACAGGGCGAAGCCGGCCAGGATGATGCCACCGATCGAAGTCACGGCGGCGTCGGACAGGTGCAGGTTGTATTCGGCGAACAGCGACGCCAGGGCGGCCACTCCACCGACGAACAGGGCCGGCGCGATAGGCCGGGTAGTGAAGGCGATGACGATCGCCGTAATGGCGGTCACGATCGCGGTGGCCTGGCCGGCGTTGAGCCAGTCCAGGCCGAGGCTGACAACCCACGTGAGCACCGCGCCGACAAACGCGATGATCAGCGCGGGCTCACGGCCGAAGATCTTCTTCATGCACCCTCCCAGGGGTCTTACTGGCTATCGGGCACCGAGTTGGTACCCGACTTCAGCACGCGAGCGAGTGCCTTGCTCACGTCGTCTTCGGTGAGGCCGACACCGTTCGGCAGCAGGGCGGAGAGCGCCTGCGCCAGGGCCACGACGTCGACTGTGGCAACCGCCTTCGCGATGATCGCGTCAGCTAGCTTGTTGTCCTGCGTGCCCTTCGGGTTGACGTCGCTCCACGAGGTGGTCACGTCCGTCATGTCCATGAGCGCACCGGAGCGCTCGGCGGCGGCGTCGGCGCTCTTCTGGATCTTGCCCAGGGCGGCAATGATCGTGTTCAGCTTGACGTGCAGGTTGTTGGCCACGTTGAGCGAGCCAGTGCCCGCCCCGGTGAGGGTGGCCTTAATGCCGTCGGTGTCTGCGGTGGTCACAGTCGCTCCCTTGCTGAAGTTCAGCACCACCGGCCACGGCGCCGAGTTGGCGTCGTCGGTGAAGATGCCGTTGAAGTGGGCGTGCTCGGTGTGCGGGCTCGGCCCGGTGTACCGCTGCGGCAGCCAACCGTTGTTGGCCGTCCAGATGGTGCGGTTGTGAATGATGTACTTCAGCCGCTTCAGCGTCGCTTTGTCGGCCAGCATCGCGGCGATGACCATGAGCATGGTCACGCCAGCTTCGCCAAGGTCCGCGTCAACATCGATCGCGCGCACCTCGTCGAACTGGTCGCCATCCTTGACTTCAGAGTTGCCGGTCTTGTCGGGGTTGTGACTCGACACCGTGGCCGCGTGCGCCTGGTTGCCGATAGTGCCGTCGGTGGTCTTGTCCCGCTTCGGAAAGCGCGCGTTGAACGCGTTGCGCAGCGACACCAGCGATTGAGTCAGAAACCAGGCCATCAGTCGGCCACCTCGACAGTCGGCGGCGGCGTGGCGCGGATCAGCTCGTTCTGTGCGGCAGCCTCGGTCAGCCAGGCCACCTGCTCCGGGTCGGGCTCGGTGTCGGTAGCGAGTGCGGCCGGCTCGGTCAGCATCTGCAAGAAGATCGCAGGCTCGCCTTCCGGCAGGTCGTGCACGTCGCCGGTCTCGTAGTCGACCACCACGGGGCCGCCGATGAACGACGGGTCATCCAGGGGCAGATCAGCGCCTGCCGGTAGGTCGGTCATACGGCCAGTAAACCACGGCCATACGTCAACTCCCGGGGCCGCCGGTGGGTTCGTCGGTCGGCTCATCCGTCGGCGGCGCGGTCGTCGGGGTCGCCCCCGGGCCGTCCGGCGGAAACGGCAGGCGCTCGCTCAGCGGCGGCCTGCACCCGGGCGCCAGATAGGCGCTCTCCAGCAGGGCGCGCAGCTTGACGCGGTACGGGGTCTGCGCGGGGCCGCTCGCGCCGTCGGCGTCCAGCAGCAGGCCGTACAGGTCGCAGTTGGCCGCGTCGATGGCCTTGCGGGACTCCTCGGCCTGCATGACCGCATCGGATCGGGCCTGGTCGGCTACCCGGTCGGCGTAGATCCACGCTGACCCTGACGCCACGGCCGAGAAGATGAACGCAGATATGGCGATCTTCGTTACGCGGCGTACTGCCAGCTCCGTCACGTCAGCCACCGATCACGGCGCGGGCGATGGCGTAGGCGGCGAGGATTGCCCCACCTGCGAAGACGGCGGGTCCGGTGACTGTGGCCCGGCGTCGGTTGAGGGCTGCGAGTTGCGAGCCTGACTGACCAGCGCCACGCCCGTCTGTACGCCGAGGAGCGTCAGCCCGGTTACGATCAGCGGCCATTGCGCCTTCCCTGGCTCCACTATGAATGCCTGGTGGCCAAGGATGGCGAAGCCGAGGAATGTCGAGCCCCAGTCCGCTACCGCCCGGCGCAGATGGTCCGGCCGTGACTGTCGCTGCACGCTCACGCACCGCTACCCCCGTCCGCCGGTTTCCGGCAGAATACCCCGTTGAGATGACCGCAAGCGCAAACGCCCTCGAAAGCGTTCTCACCTTCTTGGCGCACAGGCTACGCGAAAGATCCGACATAGCCGCATTGGCCGTTAGGGCAGCGTGACTAGTTGCGTGACCTCGATGCCACAGTCAGGAAATGCGGCCGGCCCACCGGTGCCGTTCCATCGATAAGCGGCGGTCAGCGCGTGCCCTGCCGTCGAGCAATACACCAGCCCTGACATTCCGTCGCTCTCGGCGATACCCGCACCCGCCCGGTACGGGCGCCTGCCGAGGCGGAATACGCCGTTAACGGCCACTCGCAGCATCTGCGAAAGCACGGTCGTGGTGCCCGCGTGCTGTCCATTCCAGACCGACACATGGTAGAGCCCTTTTGCGGGCAGGATGATGTTGGCGCCGGAAGTCCACCACGCGCCCGGGTCATCGGCTGATAGCTGCGTAGTCCATACGATATTCGTGTCGATGCCGGTCGCGATGGTGTCGGGGCCTTCGGCCCGGGACAGCTTGACGTACCGGCGGCCGTTCGCGGCGGCGGTGCCGGCGGCCGAGACGGTATCGAGCGCGGCGTCTACGGCGTCGGCCAGATTCTTGAAGGCGGCCGGGCTGATCACCTCGCCGATGTACGGGAACGGGATGGCCCACACGGGCGTAGTGCCTGGCATGTCAGACCGTCACAATCTGCTGAGTGCCGTAGCCCATCCAGATGGCCCACAGGAAACCGGAGCCGGCGGCCAGCGTGAACCCGGTCGACGTGTTGCCGTTGGCCAGGTTGATAATGATTGTTCCGATGGAACCCGAGGAAGGGTCGATGAGGGCGCCGGGGGAACCCAAGCACAGCCCCATCGCGGTAAGCGGCGTGCCCGGAGTCGACGTGTTCGACTCATAGCCGATGTCGGAGATGAGTGGCGCGCTCAGTTGGCCGTTGAAGGCCGCGATTCGCGGCCCCATGAAGGGCAGCGTGGCAAACTGCCCGTTGAAGCCGGACGCGCTCACCCTTAGCTGTCGATAGGTGCCGACATTGACCACGCCGGTGGGGATCAGGGTCGGCCACGAGGAGCCGATCAGCCATAGCCCTTCGCGCGCCTCGGGCAGCCGGGGTCGCAGGGCGCTGGCCCCTACCTGCGACTGGCTGCCGTTGTAGGCCAGCGGTGCGGCCAGGTCCCACGACACGTCTACGCTGCCCGGTCCGGTCATTGAGTCGCCGCTGTTCTGCCAGTAGGCGCATGGCCGGTCGTTGAAGTCGACCGTGGCGGTATTGACGGCGGTTAGTAGGTCCTCCAGCTTGTATGCGAGATCCTGCATGTATAGGGCGGTTGCCTGCGGGTCGTCGCCTTCCGGGTAGGGAAGGCCGAGCAGCTCAGAGATATCCACGGTCACACATCCGCAATCCACATAACGGCCATTTGGGCAAAGTCGTAACTTGCAGTGTTGCTACCGCCCTTTTGCAGCGTCCACGGCGTCGGCACGGTAGCGCCCGCCTCGGCCGGAAACCAGGGCTTGCCTACCGAGGTGTAGATATCCACGGCATTGTTGCCCGGCGGCGAGGTGATCACGTCGAACCTGACCACCGGGTCGGCCTGATCCCGGGTGGACGGGTTGCCGGCGAAGCCCCCGGTAAAGGACAGCGTGATGTCGTCGGTGCCGATCTGCGAGACCAGCGACCGCACCCACCCGTAGCCCAGATACCAGCCGGGTCGCTGTGGTGTGATGGAACGGTTGTCGAAGTCCAGGTTCACCATGTTGTCGGTGTCGATGATCACCGTGTCGAATTGGACCTGGCCGCCCGAGGAGCCGAGCGTGGCCACGTCCCACGGAGTACGCCGCTCGACAACCGCGATAGGCGCCTGCGCGAGCCGGGCCGCCAGGTTCGACAGCGGCCGGAACTGCTGCTCGAACTGCGCCAGGAAGTCCTGCCACACCTCGGGCGCGTCGCACCGGCGATCGGCGCCCGTCTGGTAGGGCAGAAACTGCGAATTGGTCAGCGCGACCATCAATCCTCCTGCAAGATCGCTGAGAAGACGTCCACCGAGTTGCGGTTAATGGTCCCGCCCCCTGGCTGGTTGGATATCCGCCACTGGAAGATGACGTTGTAATCGCCAGCCGGCAGGCCGTAGAAGACCTTATGGCAGCCAAGCGGCATGTGGCCGTTGAAGGTCGAAGTGCTCATCCGGAACAGGGAGGCGAAGAAGGCCGTGCCCGCGCCCGCGCCAGAGGCCGGCGTGAAGAGCACCTGCACGGACGGTTCAGTCTCGGCCACCGTGCCGTAGCAGCTCATGAACAGATCCAGCCGGACGCCGGACGCGTCGGAGGCCTTCGACATCTGGCCGTTGGTTCCGCCCATGTCGATAAATGTTGCGCTGGTGACGCCCAGTTGACTGAAGAAGTCGGAGACGATCGCGGCCCGGGTCGGGAAGGCCATGGCAGACCCACCCACCAGGCCCGTGATGAGCCAGGTGCCATCCTGGCGGATCACTGACACGTTGTCGCCGACGGCGGGCACGTACCCACCCTGAATGCCGGCCGGGATCAGCCCGCCGGTGATGTTCACCGTCAACGGATTGATGGTCGCCACGATGCCGATGCGCAGCCCGTCGTCTGGTGGCTGCGCGCCGACTGTGGCGTTAGCCAGCGTCGTCAAGGTCGGTCACCCCTACAGTCATGGCGCGGCCGGTAACGCTCATCTGCGCCGACACGCTCAACGGGATTGTATAGCTCGACACGACTTGCACGATCGGGCGCTGCCGTCGCACCGGCGCGAGCAGCACCACGTCTCCCAGCTCAAGCGCGCAGTCAACGGGCATGCTCCACGTCCAGGCCTCGGAGACGCCCGCACCGCGCCGCAGGTAGGTCTGCGCCGCGCCCTGGATGCTCGCCGTGTCCTGCGGCGTCTGGAGCCGCACCAGGCGCTGCCGGCGGCCGATAGGCCCGTTGACGGCGGTCGGGCCGAGCGCGTTCTCCACGTACGCCCATACGGGCGTCTTACCGTCGGCGCGCTCCCCGTACGCCGTGACCGCGTTAACGACGTCCTCGAAGTTGAGCGTGCCGTTCGCCTGCTGAATGGTCCCGTCCGGCTCGCCTTCGCTGAACGTGATGATCGGCAGCGAGTAGGTGGCCCACGGCACCGGGCGCAGGGTGAATGTGCCGTCGGCGCGAGCCCACCACATGCCGCCCACAGCGGTCGCTATCTCGTCGAGCGCCTTCGCCCGGTCGTACTCCCATGCCATGACCGGCATGGTCTGCCCGAAGGAAGTCCCCACGACGTCGAACAGGGCGCCGGGCACCACCTCGGAGATCAGCTCCATGAACTGCACGCGCACCGGGCTGCCGTCGGATGAGGCGCGCGGCGCGGCGAATTTGGCGTCTTGCACTTCCTGCGCCCGGTCGGACGCCGTGATCTCGACAGTGCCGTCCCCGGCGTCGGCCACAATGCCGATCATCCCGTAAAAGACGGTCCACAGGTATTCGGTGCCGTCGCCCAGCTCGATACCCCGCAACACCCGCAGGAACGTGCCGGGCGTCGTGAGAAGGCCGTCAGCCTCGTCCAGGTACGGAACGAGGTAGTCGGGCACCGTCAGGGACAGCTCACGCGTCACGCGGGCTCCCAGGGTGCAGCGCACGCTGCCCCCGGCGATGGGCAGGCCGGCGTGCCGGGTCTCCCGGTCGATGCTGTCGCCGTAGGTGTCGATCCGCACGCCCGAACGCCACACCTCCACCCGGATGGCGACCGAGTGCGGGCGCGCGAGCGCGTCGCGGTACAGCCCGTCCAGGCCGCCGGACAGCATCAGCTCACATCCGTGAGGTCAAGCCAGGTCATGCCGGCGTCTGCGACCTGCTGCCAGGTGGTCAGGGCCGGCGTTGCGCATCCGTCGTCGTACGCGACCCCGCAGGGCGCCTTGCCGGGTCCGGCGGGCGCCTCGCGCTCGCCGATGGGCAGGCTGTGCACGCGGGGCTGGAAACGGTGATCCGGCAGCCCCCGCTGCACGTCGGTGGTGCCCACATCCCAATAGCGCTGCGCGATGCCGTACTCAACGGGCGCCGAGAAGAGCAGCGGCGTGCCGGGCTCGGTGATGCGGATCAGCGCGTCGCGGTCCTCGAAGCGGGCCGTGGCCAGGGTGAGAGTCGACTCGATGCCCTGGCGTACCCGGCTGGCCGTGATCGGCAGCCGGCGGTTGACGGCGGCCACCGTGTTGCTGTTCGGGTCGCGGCGCTCGGAGTCCATGCCGACGAAGAACGCGCCCTCTTGCGGACTGCGCAACCCGAACGAGAAGGCATCTCCGTAGATGATGGTGCCGCTGGCCGGGATGCCGGCCGTAGTCCACGTCAGCTCGGCCGACGTCGTGCCGGCCGGCGCTTCCACCAGGGCTTCCGCGAAGGTCCAGGTATTCGCCACCAGCGTAAGCGCACTGCCGGCCGAGGTGCTGATGTAGCCACCTGCCCCCATCCAGTTGACGGCCAGGCGCGCCTGCGTCCCATCCACCGGAGCCATCAGCCAGCCCCGCGCCCGCACCCACGTGCCGGCCGTCACCGTGATGCGGCGGTTGAGCTGCGCGGCCGGGCTCGCGCCCTGGCGCACCGTGTCGACGTACACGAACTGCGCGCCATTGACGCCCGTGGCGGAGAACTGGACACCCACGGCTCGGCAGTTGGCCAGCAGGCCGGCCGGCGCCGTGAAGGTCAGCAGGCGCCACGTGCCGGGCGTCATCGTGACGTCGGCGGCCGGAATCCAGGTAAAGCTGCTGTTCTGCACCTCAATGTGGGCCTGCCAGTTGGTGCCGGGCGATGCGGCCGGGACCAGCGCCCACATCGAGACCGTCGGGCCGCCTGCGCTGATGTCGTCGGGTAGGCCGCTGTTGTCGTTGAAGCGCACCGAGTCGAAGCCGGCGCCCATGGTCTTGCTCGCGCGCAGCATGCCGGCGCCGTCGTGCGGGGTCGGCGTCACCACCTGCGCGACCGTCACGCCGCCTTCGCCAGCCCACCCTTCGGCCGTGGCGTCGAAGGTGTAGCGGGTCGTGCCCCATGGACTACTGGCCGTGAAGGTCTGCCCGGCGGTGTAGTCGGCTGTCAACTTGCCCCGGTAGGTGCCGGCCAGCGGCGAAGCGGCCTCGGCGGTCAGGGTGGCGTTGTCGGCCGACCATCCGGCGGCGGTACCCACCTCGAAACCCTCATTGACATCTGCGCAGGTGGACACATCCACGCAGTCTTCGAGGCGGATCGAGTTGCACGGCCGCAGCGGGTCGCGCAGCCAGGAATGCCCCTGGCTGGCCAGGCTCACCTGCGCGGAGTGCGCGGCGTCCGAACCCAGTACAGACAGGTTGTCGAAGTCGAAGGGCACCGGCAGGGCCGACGTGCTCGCCGTGGGCACGAAGGCCACCAGGGCGACACGGCCAACCCGGGGCACGTCCGGGACTTCGATCTCCGCCAGCCAGGCGGCCGGCTCGATGTCGGTCTGTCGCCACAGCTTGAGTCGGGCCGTCGTGCCCACGACCTGCATGCGCACCTCGGCGGCGGTCGTCCCGTCGTACGTGAAGTCGGCCAGGCCCGATCCGATGTTGGTCGCCACGCCACCGACCGCTTTAGCGGCCTGCCAGCCGATCACGCCCGTAGTCCGGAACACGACAGCGAAGGCCACGTAGTTGGTGACCGGCCCGTCCATCCGCATGTACGTCCATTGCAGGTGGTGATCCCCGGTCGGGATGGCGTCGACACCCGCCCGGTACCGGATCTCCCAGTCCTCGCGGTTGATCAGCGGCGCCGGGTGCTGGCCATGGAGCACATTCTCGGCAGCCATGAGCAAAGTGCCCTCGCCGCCGGACACGAGTGCCTCTGTGGTGGTGCTGAAGGCCGCCGCGTAGGCCGGGCCGGTGTCGGGTGTGCCCCACGTCGCGCCCGCGCCCACGGTACGCCCGAAGGCGTCGCGCACGATGGTGCCCGGCGTCGCCCCGTACCAGGGGTCAAGCGGCGTGTCATCGGCATACACGCGGTAGGTGACCGGCGTGTCAAACGGGGCGTCGGTGTCGAACCAGCGGCCCCGACCGTTGGACAGCCGCATGAACTGGCCGAGCGCGGTCAGGATCGCGGTATGCGGCCTGACGGTCTGCACCTCGCCGGTGGCCACGTTGACGCGCTCCAGCCGGGCGAACTCCACGGAGGGAGTATCCGACCAGTCAAGATCGACCTGGATCAGGCCGGCGGCCGGAACGGGCGTGGCGGTAATCGTCGGCATCAGTCGGGCCGGTCCCCTCGTGTGATGGAGCGCGCCGTGCGCTGGAGCCCCTTCTCGACCCGCGAGTCAAGAATGTCAGTGATCTGCTCGGTACCCAGATAGACCACCACGGTCATGCCGTCGCTGGAGCCCATGCCGGCGGCGATGGAGACCAGGCCGGCTTCCTCCATGACCTCGCGCGCCCGCTTCGGGTTGGTCAGGGGCACGATGGCCTCCGCGCCCGACTCGCCGACCTGCGCGATGGTAGGCCGGGTGACAACGCCACCGACGGCGAAGCCGGGCAGCGCCCGCATGCCGATAGCGAACGCGTTGCCGATACCCGAGGCGGCGCCGGTGATCGAGTGGTAGAGCCCTAGCGCGGCCTTGAAGGTCTGGTAGACATTCTTGATCGCCTGCCAGATCCGATTGAGCGCGGTCAGCCATCCCAGCGTCGCGTGAATGAGCGTGATGACCACGCCGCCCATCAGCTTGCCGAGGAAGACCAGCGTTTCCAGAGCTTCCTTGCCAGGCTTGCTGTTGAAGTAGTCAGTCAGCTCTTTAATGGCGTTGGTGAAGGTCTCCAGGAATTCGTTACCGGTCTCGTTGCTGTCGGCAAACATCGACTTAAGTAGGTCGATTACCGCGAAGATGGCGTCGCCGAGCAGGCCGGCCGTGTTGAATGCACTCGTCAGGAAGTTCTCAAAGGAGCCGTCGGCAACCTTCTCGTCAATGAAGGCGGAGAACTTGTCCAGCCCCCCGCCGAGGCCCTCAAAGAGCTTGTCGACGAATGGCAACGTCTTCTCGAAGGCGCCCGCGAAAGAGCTGATCAGGTTCAGCAATGGCGGGCCGACGTTCTTCACGAGGTTGTCAGCGGTTTCGAATAGCCGGTCGAAGAAGTGCGCGGCCTTGTCGCTGGACAGCTTGTTAAGCACCGTGTTGACCAGCGTGCCGAGACTGGTCGCCAGGGTGGAGAAGCCCTTACCAAAGGTGAAGCCCAGATTCTTGACCACCTCCGTGGCCTGGCCCTTGAACTGCTCGAAGAAGTTCTGTTGTACCTGCTGCTTTATGTCCTTGAATACGGGGATGATGCCCCGGAATTCGAGCACGAAGTCACGGGCGGCCGGCGCGAGGCCTTTGAGCGCGGCGTCGATCTTCTTCAGGTCGCCAGAGGCCACAGCGGTGATGGCGTCGCCGATGCCACCGAAGGCGATGGCCAGCGTGCCGCCCGCGAGCGCGGCAGCGCCGATGATGCCGGGAATGGTCAGCAGGGTGCCAGAGAAGGACAGCAGCGCCGATGTGGCCTGGAAGATGACGCCCGCGATGCCACCGTACGAGAATGTCTTGGTGAACAGGTTCACCAGGCCTGCGGCGCCCAGCTTGGCCAGCTTCTTCGGGTCCAGCAGTCCCTTGATCTTGTCAAGGAGCTTGTCTGCGGTGCCGCCGAACTTGTCGTCGAGCTTGCCGAAGATGCTGCCCAGGATGCCGCCATCCTTGCCCCCGCCACTCTTGCGGCTCTCCTCGTCGGCGCCCTGCTTCACGCCCCGGGCGACCTGCGCGCCTGCGGCCTTGCCGCCCTTGACGAACCGGCCTTTCGAGTCGCGGATGCGCCCGAGGCTGTCGCGGGTGAAGACCTCACCGGCCTCTTCTCCCGCCTCGGAGAAGGAATCGCTCAGCGCCTCCGAGACGTCGACCTTGCGGCCGGCCTTGTTGAACGCCTCTTCGATCTTGCGGGCGCCGTTGTCGGCAATGTCGCGGTAGTCGCCCTCAACGTCGACATACGCCTCGCCAACCTTCTTGCCCACTGCCATGGGCTAGATCGTACGGGCGTGCGACTGTGTGCCGACACTTGACAGCATCAGGCCGTACCCGGCGGTAGCTGTAAAGAGCCCCCCGCTTCGGCCAGGGCATTGGCGAACGCCTGCGCGGCCCATGCCTCGCG
>Ga0193752_1001272_pt1 | contig 21299 bp, 17 predicted proteins | sample H1c1metaG_FD_144924 | JGI IMG/M metagenome (GOLD analysis project Ga0193752, IMG submission 144924) | Soil microbial communities from a riparian zone of the East river system, Colorado, United States - H1c1 | ecosystem: Environmental > Terrestrial > Soil > Riparian zone | place: USA: East River...
CATCACCACCATCAGCGGAGCCAATGAATATTTCAGCCGCTTCCTCGACAGACCCAAGCGCCCCCGGGAAATAATTACCACCGGCATATCCGACAGCCTCGCCAACGCCTATGGCTTTCAAGGCATTGTTTTATATTTTCACCGCGATAGCATCCTGCCAGTAAACGAGAAATTGGAGGGCCTTGTAAGTCATTCACTTGATCATCTCTCACAGGCAGTATCCTCGGACTCGTCCATGGGGAATTATATCCGGCCGGATGGAAACAGCGTCTACGAATATATCAGGATAGTCAAGGAAGAGGACTTGTCATTCAAGGCCGTCATTTTTTATGCCAATGCCGGTTACATCGAAAACATCATGAATGATATCTGGATCCGCAGTTTTATTCGCTGGTTCCTGCAGGCTCTGCTGATTTCCGGAGTAACCCTCCTCATCATAAGAAGAAGTATCTTTTTGCCGGTCACCAAAGTGGTGGAATGGCTGAAAGCCACACGCCTGGGACAGGCGGAGAAGATTACGGCAAAACCCGACATTGAATTCTTACAGCCTCTCTACAAGGAAATCACGGGAATCGCCCAGGCCATGCAGGAAGCAAAAGCGGTCGCCCAGGAGGAAGCCAGACTTAGAACCACCAGTGAAGCAGTCTGGACCCCCGAGCGATTGAATGAGGAAATGAAAAAGGTATTGGAAAATAAAATGCTCATAGTAGTTTCCAACCGTGAACCCTACATGCATGTACACCGCGGCAAGAAAATTGAAACGCTTGTTCCCGCAAGTGGGATGGTGACAGCGATGGAATCGATATTAAAGGCCTGCGGCGGCCTCTGGGTCGCCTCGGGCAGCGGAGACGCGGACAGGCAGATGGTAGACAAGGACGACAAGATGATGGTTCCTCCCGGAGAAAACAAATACACGCTTCGCCGCGTGTGGTTAACAAAGGAACAGGAACTGCATTATTACTATGGATTCTCCAATGAGGGTCTGTGGCCCTTATGTCATATCGCCCACACGCGTCCCGTATTCAGAAAGATCGACTGGGATTATTACAAAGAAGTAAACGAATTGTACGCCAAGGCCATTCTGACTGAGATAAGCGAGATGGAATCACCTTTTATCCTTGTGCAGGACTACCATTTTGCGCTGCTGCCCATGCTGATTAAAAAGGTCAGACCGGATGCCCGGGTAGCAATATTCTGGCACATCCCCTGGCCTAATCCGGAATCTTTTGGAATCTGCCCCTGGAAAAGGGAGATCCTGAATGGCATGCTCGGGGCCGACCTGATCGGCTTTCACACGCAATTCCATTGCAATAACTTCCTGGAAACTGTAAATAATTCAATAGAGTCAAGAGTAATCTGGGAAAACTTCTCCGTGAAGATCGGCAATCACTTTACGCTCGTCAAACCCTTTCCCATCAGTATTGCCTTTACCTCGATTAGTCAACCACCTGCTCTGGAAACAGCACCCAGAACTGGAGTTAGTGAACTATTAAAGCGCCACGGCCTGCAGGCGGATTTCGTTGGGATCGGTGTAGACAGGATTGATTATACAAAGGGATTGGTGGAAAAGTTTCTTGCGATTGAGCGTTTTTTAGAAAAAAACTCCTTCTACGTCGGTAGTTTTACCTTTGTCCAGATCGGAGCACCGAGCCGTGCCCTGTTAAAAACCTATTCCGACACGATAGTGGGAGTTGAGCAGGAAGCAGTAAGGATCAATGCCCGGTTTAAAACAAGGTCGTGGCAACCCATATTGTTCTTAAAATTGCATCATAGTCACGAAGAGATTTTGCCCCTCTACCAGTCGGCAAACTTTTGTATGGTGACCTCCCTCCATGACGGAATGAACCTTGTAGCCAAAGAGTTCATAGCCTCGCGAAACGACAATGACGGCGTGCTGATCCTTAGTCAATTTGCGGGCGCTTCGCACGAATTGCATGGAGCACTGGTTATAAATCCTTATGACCAGGAGGGATCCGCAGATGCTATCCGCTCTGCACTTGAAATGCCGAAGGAACTTCAAACCCAGAAAATGAAACAAATGAGAAGAGTTATCCTTAAGCATAACATATACAGGTGGGGTGCCAGTATCCTCAGGACGATGGCCTCCATCGAAAATTAACCTTCGTAACTTTGACGACCGTATCCATTAAATGGAATTTTAAACTTGTCAATCATGAACAGAAAAAGCTTTCTTGCTAAAACCTCAGTCGCGATGAGTAGTCTTGTAATCACCAGGGATATTTTTGCCCGGAAGAAAGATCCGGTGTACGGTCATGGAAACATGCAATATGGCCTGAACAATCAATGGGGCAAGCTGAACCCTCAACAACACCCGGTCAATGATTGCCATGAAATGGTGCAGGACAGTAAGGGACGTATCATTCTGCTCACCAACGAAACAAAGAACAACCTCCTGTTCTATGATAAATCGGGCAAATACCTAAGCAGCTGGGGCCATGATTTCCCAGGGGCCCATGGCCTTACGCTCACCAACGAAAACGGCGCTGAATTCTTCTTCATTACCGACACAGCAAAACACCAGGTGTATAAAGCCACCATCGACGGCAAGATCCTTTTTACCATCGACCCCCCAATGGAAACGGGATTGTATAAAAAACCAGAAGATTTTGTGCCCACTGAAGTGGCAGTGGACGACAATGGTGATTTCTTCATCGCCGACGGTTATGGTCAGCAATATGTTTTACAATACGACCGCGCCGGCAAACTCAAAGGATATTTCGGTGGCAGGGGTCTGGGAGACAATCACCTCGACAATGCCCATGGAATTGTTTTCGACAACCGGAATGGACAACACAGCCTATTGGTTACCGACCGGACCCGACACTGCTTCAAACGCTTTACGCCCGATGGCAAGTTGCTGGAGGTGATCAACCTGCCGGGAGCCTGCGTCTGTCGTCCAGTAATCAGGGGAAATTATCTCTACGCCGCCGTACTCACTTCTCCCGACCTTGGTACCAAAGGAAAAGGCTTCGTCACCATCCTCGACCAGAACAACAAAGTGGTTTCTAATATTGGCGGGACGGCGCCAGTGTACGAGGGTGATAAACTAAAACCCATGTCCCAGGCCGAACAGATCTTTGTACACCCACATGATGTATGTGTTGACAACGACGAAAACATCTACGTTGCGCAATGGGCATCAGGCAAGGTCTATCCGTATAAATTAACCAGGGCGTAGAAAAATCAAAAATTAAAATCCTTTGTACAGTCGGTGATTTTTAATGACCGGAACAAATCAAGTGGCATCTGCCTTCCACCAAAGGGTGGCGCTGCGTGAATATAGAAGCCCGATCCCATTTGTTGCTAAACACCGGTTTGTCGAATAAATACCCACGTTCGTATAATAGCATCCAGACTGCCCCGGACAGATTATACTTTTGACGAAACAATTTCAAAAGTATAATCATGAAACCAAAACTTATTGCTCCTCTATTATTCATGCTGGTCAGTATGCTATTCGGCGTAGCAAAGATCCAGGCACAGATCTTCCCGTCATCGCGTTTTTACGCAGGTAACAACATGTATAAATCAGTTGCTGTACTTCCCCTTCGGTATTCCGGTGATGGAAGCGAATCGAAACTGGAGGACATGCCTTTTCATCTTCAGGACCTGTTGATCTCCTACCTTTCGCAATCGCCCAATCGCCTCGATTTGAAGGATCCCGCTGCACTGAATGCCCTATTGTTCAAAAAAGAGATTAGAACAGAAAACATCAGGCAGTATGCGCCAAAAGAACTTGCCGAACTTCTGAAAACTGATTATGTGGTGATTGGAACCGTGGTACAGGAACCCGGCAACCTGCGCACTATTTCCACGAAACAGAGATATGAAAAGGAAGAAGTGGGATATGGGCATCATGGCAAAAAAACCCGGAACAGACGCTACTCACACGGGACGGCCTATACGGTACAGGATTATCGCACAGATGTGACCATCAATATTTATAATGCTGCCGGAGACAGGGTCTACAGTAATTCAAGGCAGTCAATCCTGTCGGACAACGATGCTTATAAGGCGGCCATGCATTACATAATCAAAAGAACACCGTTATATAAATGAAGTTTCACGCAAAGGAGACGCAAGGGCGCAAAGAGGCCATGTATTTCTTCGCGGCTTGGCGACCACCGCAGGTGGCTTTGCGCCTTTGCGTGAAACCAAAACTTTGCGTGAAATCAATTTGATTGCCTGATAAGCTCCCCCATTGTAGTAAGAAAAATGCTGATCTCTTCCTCCGTGTTGTAGTAGTGCACCGAAGCTCTGAGAATATTGTCGAGCTGATATTTTTGCATATAATACAAAGTCGCTTTCGTGGTGGTCAGATTGAGGTTGATCTGGCGCTTTGCAAGTTCAGACTGCAGCCACGTACTTTCTGCTCCGGTTACTGAAAAAGTCACGATGCCGCTCAACTCTTTTCCCCTGTCCATTACCGTTACCCGGGGAAGGCTCGACAATTCCTGTCTTAAAATGCTGGCAAGCATCCGTATCCGTGCTGAAATTCGATCCAGACCCAGGTTCATGGCATATTCCACGGCCTTTCCCAGCCCAAGACGCAGGGCCCTGCTGTTTTCAAAAAGTTCAAATCTTTTTGCATCGGCTTTCAGCTGAAAGCCGTATTCATTCATGTCGCTGATGCTGAACTCATCCATGAGCAAAGGTTTCAGCAAGTCCTGGATGCTGCTGCGCACATAAAGAAATCCCGTTCCTCTCGGCGCCCTCAGATATTTTCTACCGGTAACGGACAACATATCGCAATTGATCTCCTTCACGTCTATGGGGAGGTGTCCAATGGACTGACAGGCATCAACCAGGTAAAGAATATTGTGTTTCCGGGCGATCTGCCCTATCTCCGCCACCGGCAAGATGCCGCCGGCACTGGATGGGATATGCGTAACCGCTATGAGCTTTGTTTTTGGACTGATCATCTCTTCGAGGGTGCTTACAGAAAAATCACCCTCTTCATTATTTGGTATTACTCTTACTCCCACCCCCTTATTCCTGGCAGCCAGGAACCCCAGAATATTGGCCTCGTATTCGTATTCCGAAGCGAGAATCACATCGCCCTCACTGAATTCAATTCCATTGAATGCCATCCCCCATGCCGCGCTTGCATTTTCAGTGATGGCAATTTCTCCCGGCGTCGCATTGATCAGCCTGGCAATCAGGGTGTACACGTTGGCGAGTTCCTCCCTGTGATCATTCTCCATTTCATATCCCCCTACAAGAGCCTCCCGCTGCAGGTAATTGATTACCGTCTGCACAACAATATCAGGCGGAAGCGAGGAGCCCGCATTGTCGAAATGTATTCTGGAAGCTGTGCCGAAGGTGTCTGTCCTTATCTGCTGAATTTCCGAAGTGCTGAAGTTGTTGGTGGACATGATCAAAATTGAATAAGAATAAAGATACGCCCTGCCTGCTTTTGGATAAGTCGTCTCCCTGCCTAATTTTTCATTTTTACTTTTCTATGGTAAGATAGCTGACTGATCTGCTGTCACGAGACAATAGAACTAATCGTTCTAACCGTAGTTCATTATTTTTGTCATTCCCAGACCGAACCGATTCTAATCCTGAATTTTATTTCAAAACAAGGCCATCACATGAAAAAACTGCTCCCGCTTTTACTTCCGCTTGTTTTGGTGCTGCCTTCGCTGGCGGGCCTCGGACAGAAAAAAATTTTCAATGAAACTGACGAACAAAAAAAACAGCGTATGGCCTGGTGGACCAACGACCGCTTCGGCATGTTTATCCATTGGGGTCTCTACAGCCTGGCCGGCAGACATGAATGGGTAAAGAATGTGGAAAGGAAAACAAATGAAGAGTACCAGAAATATTTTGACCAGTTCAACCCTGACCTTTTCCAGCCGAAGGTTTGGGCAAAACAGGCAAAGGATGCTGGAATGAAGTATGCTGTGCTCACCTCCAAACATCACGAAGGATTCTGCCTATTTGACTCAAAATTTACGGATTACAAAGCAACGAATACTTTGGCCAAACGTGACCTGGTTAAGGAGTATGTCGATGCTTTTCGTGCCGAAGGACTCAAGGTTGGTTTCTACTATTCACTGATCGACTGGCACCATCCCGACTTTACCATTGACGTGCACCATCCGCAAAGGATCGAGGGTGGTTCAACTGCTGCCTATGACAGTGTGAACAGAGGGAGGGATATGAAAAAATACCGTGAGTACCTATTCAACCAGGTAAGAGAACTTCTGACCAATTATGGTAAGATCGACATCATATGGTTTGATTTTTCCTACCCCAATGGCAAACCGGGTAAAGGCAGGGACGACTGGAATTCTATCGAATTGCTGAAAATGGTAAGAAAATTACAACCCGGCATACTTGTGGACAACCGCCTCGACCTGCAGGACTATGATGATGGTTTCGACTTTGTGACACCTGAGCAATACAAGGCCTCCGAATGGCCAACCGTAAATGGGAAAAAAGTAGCCTGGGGAAACCTGCCAGACCTTTTCCGGTTCGTGGGGATATTATCGTGATGAAACCAGCTGGAAGAGTCCTGCCCAACTGATAGAACTGCTTATTGAATCTGTCAGTAAAGGAGGCAACCTCCTGCTTAATGTGGGTCCAACCGCCAGGGGCATGTTCGACAAAAGAGCCACAGACCGTTTGGGCAGTATTGGGGAATGGATGAAATACAACGGTCCATCGATATATGGATGTACGCAGGCGCCGGCACAATACGTTGTTCCGGATAATTCACTACTGACTTACAATCCTGAAAAAAAGAAACTGTACATCCACCTCCTGGATTACCCGTTGAATTCTTTGGTGCTGAAAGGCTACGCCGATAAAATAAAATATGTGCAGTTCCTTCATGACAATTCTGAAATAAAATATTCAGACGTGAGAGGAGATGATTATTCGGCCACCAAACCTTCGCAAAATGATATCGTGCTCACGCTGCCGGTTCAAAAACCTGAACCTATTATACCTGTAATTGAGATCACACTGAAATAAATGAAAGTGCCGGTGATTAGCGTCACCGGCACTTTCCAGATACGGGGTTTTTCACAGCCTAAATGGAACCGGACTCAGTTCCTCGATATTTTTAAGAAAATGGTCCCAGGCATTGACACCGTCTCCATACGAAGACAGCTGGGAAGTCAATCCGAGATGCGAAAAGTTGAGCAGGCTCTTGGCGCCTGTCAGTGGCTTAATACTGAAGATGATTTTTGTGCCTCCCCATTCGCCTTGGTGAATTTCATCCTGTATGACCGTCCATTCCACCCTTGATGGAAACAACAAATGGTCGATTCGTATTTTATTCTGCTCGCCGCGCTTGATGAAATGGATAGTAAGCTCACCATTGACGGTGGGATCTCCAAGCACTGGTTCTTCCCATAGTTCACTAAGTCCATCCAGTGTGGTCAGCGATGAATACACGTCCTCATGCGGGCCGTCTATAATGATGGTTTTGCTATAGTTATGGATCTGGTCTTTCATTAGGTATTTTCAATTATTACATCATCTTTGATGCCACAGGTCGGCTCCTGCGCTAACAGACTGATGTTTAGATATATAGCAATGGAATTTTTGATGAGGTTCCACTACAACTGACCATAGCGGGCATAACGGGGAATATATGACCGCTATTGCAGAACCCTGGCAGCAGGTTTACTTCACCGACTTGGTGTTCTTACAAGAGAATGTATTGGTGTAGAATGCGGACCAGTCAGGCTTGTAGCTAATTCCTACAAGGTTACCCTTATTGTCGTATCGATGGTAGTAAGTAAAGTCTTGTTTGTAATAGTCTTCACTGTCGGGAGCGCCATTGGCATGACCCCAGCTCGTACTCAGTGTAAGCCTTTCCCGATTTGGCTGTGTTGGAGCCCAGTTCAGTACCTCTACCAGGTGATAGAAATAGTTGATGGAGGATTCTGTTGGTTCATACACGAGATTTTTCCCGGCGCCTCTTTCTGAATAGGTATAATCGAGTCCATAGTGATTCTCAGTGCGAATAGAAAGAATATTTCCATGCTTGTCGAGTTTTACATCGAGGTATCCAAAGTCCAGATTGATGCGTGAAAATTTCCCTTGTTTGTAAACGAATTCGATTTCTGTGTGGTTATTGGCCTTGTTGATCAGCTTTTGAAAATAATGGGTCACGGGGTCAAACCTGGCCTCAAAAATGACCGCCTGCGTGCTTTTGACAATGGGTACGGGAGCGATCTCGCCATCTTCATTGTAAATAGTGAGTTCTTTAATAGTACCCGTTAGTTTCGCGGTGTTCATACTGGGATAGCTGATGTTCAGGTCGTATTCCGTAAGGTCATTATAAACCTGTCTCAGTCTGGTATTTAAGTGCGTCAGCAGGCCCTTGCTGTCATAGGTCTTCTGGTAAGTTGTCCTGAATGACAATGGATCAGAACTGGTAAAGCTGGTCACCCGGCAGTTTGGATTGAAGCGGGGATCAAGCTGATCTTTTTTCACGCAGCCCGACAATATGAGCAGGGTGAAACTAATGCAAAGTGAAAAAATTCTCATACGCATGATATGGCAGTTTAGGTTTAGAAGTGGCAATCGAATACGCCCTCGAAGCGTGGTTCATCGCATAAGAAATGGGATAATCAGGGGATACGACTCCTTCTGGGGAAACAGTTTTTCGAGGAAAGATGATAGGTATTCTGACTATTCAGTGCAGATAAGCGATTGGCGACGCCGGATTGCAAATTCAAAATAGACAGATCGGAAGCAAATAATAACGGGAGGAATAAAAAAGGATTGGATCGAGTACCCAACGAAGTTACTGAAAGGGATTACGCCATTGATTATTTGCCCGATCTTTTTGTTGAGCCCGGTATTTCGCTTCGGTGGGAAGCGGTTATTTGCCAGCGGTCATCCCTGAAGATCCAAACGTCGGTGAAGCGATAGTTTTCTGAAACTTTGCCATTCTTATTTTTTCCCGACATCTGTAAGCGAAAAGTAGCGACCGCCCAGTTGTCAAAGGCCTGAACCTTGAACTGACTGATTTTATCCGGCTCTGAAACCTCAAAGTCAGAATCCTGGTATTCCGCCAGCTGTTCTGCTTTATTGTTCACTTCACCGGTTTTACCGTTGGTCATCACGAGTTCGTCTGCCAGGTGCTGGTGGAACCAGTTCATGTCTTTCTTCATTTCCGCCCGACTCCATTCTACTTCTTCAAGTTGTCTGACCTCGGTTTCTATCTGTTCGACCGTCTTGCTTCCCTGTGGAACGGGAGGTCCCTCCTTCTTTTCGTCCTTGCAGGTAAAAAGTGTGACTAACATGAAGATGACGATCTTGGAATACATGAGAAGTGAATTTCGGTGTGATGGTATTTGAGACTCAATTTAGGGGATTTACCAACAAAATATATCCGGAGTGAAGGCTTAATCGGCTCTTGATCCGGATCAATTATGCGCTATCTTAGTGAAACAAAATTTTGTTCATAATGCAGTTACGATCGACATTGCTTTTTACCCTCTGTATTTCTTTTTCAATTGTCACCAGGGCCGATATTACCCTGCCATCTTTACTCGACAATGACATGGTGCTTCAACAAAACGACTCCGTCAAACTCTGGGGTTGGGCATTGCCTCACGAGAGAGTGATCATCACCACCTCATGGGACAACAGGACGGATTCGGTATTTGCCACCCCCGACGCGAAATGGGAAATAAAAGTGCTTACGCCAAAAGCAGGCGGCCCTTACAATATTTCATTTACCGGAAGAAACAGGATCGAACTTGAGAATGTGATGATCGGTGAGGTCTGGGTTTGTTCAGGCCAGTCAAATATGGAATGGGGTTATTACCAGGGTCTGAAAGAAATGCAGGACGAAATGAGCAAAGGTCCCAATCCGAATCTCAGATTGTTTCACATCAGCAAAACCACATCGAAATATCCCCAGGACAATGTCCGGGCAAAATGGGCGGTCTGTGATTCCAATTCCCTCAAACCTTTTTCAGCGGTCGGATACTTCTTCGCCCTGAAACTGATTGACAGTCTCCATGTTCCCGTTGGTATTATTAACGCCAGCTGGGGTGGCACTCCTGCCGAGGTATGGACCCCGGCTGACATCATCGAGAAAGACACGGTTCTCAAAGCCGATGCATCCCTCCTGGCCTTCAACGAGTCATGGACAATCAGCCCCGGCTATGCATTTAACGCGATGATCGCTCCTTTGGAGAATTTCGAAATCCGTGGTGCCTTGTTTTATCAGGGCGAGGCCAATACCGCACTTCCCGCGAATTACAGCAAGCTCTTCACCACCATGATCACCGCCTGGAGAAATGACTGGCACAAGGATTTCCCCTTTTATTATGTCCAGATCGCTCCATTTACTTACGGAGAAGCGAAAGGATACCTGGTGAGGGAGCAACAGGCAAAGACCCTTGCGTTAAAAAATACGGGCATGGTTGTAGTGGCCGACCTCGTTGACGACACCACCAACATCCACCCAATTAAGAAGCATGAAGTCGGAAACAGGCTCGCCAGGCTTGCGCTTGCCAAAACCTATGGCAGCAGTCCGAAAGGTGCCCAAAGCCCCATTTTTAAAGAAATGACCGTCGATGGCAACAAGATAAGGATCAATTTCGACGATCCTGGTTCCGGCCTTGTGATCAATGGCAAGGGTGCCAGCCAGCTGTTTATCGCCGGCGGCGATAAGGTTTTTTATCCTGCGAAAGCGCAGATAAAAAATGATGTTCTGATGGTTTCATCCAAACAGGTAAAGACTCCCGTTGCGGTTCGTTACATGTTCTCTAATGCCGGTATCGGCAACCTGTCTACCAGGGATGGCCTGCCTGTAGCACCTTTCAGAACTGATGACTGGTCGGATTAGTTCTGTTTGCTCAACGAAAACGCCCGCCGTGGGGCCAGTTCGGCAACCCGGTTTTTCTTACGATGAGTAAGGGATAGTGCCAGCGCGGTGAAGATTACTCCGCCCACAATATTTCCGAGGGTCACGGGTATCTGGTTTGACAACCACCAGTCGGCAAAGCTCACCTTGGCGCCGAGCATCATCCCGGCGGGGATCACAAACATGTTTACGACTGCGTGTTCGAAGCCTTGCGCGAAAAAGATGAACACCGGCAACCAGGCAGCAAAGATTTTCCCGAGTGTTGAAGTGGAGGTCAAAGACATTACCACGCCCATAGTCACCATCCAGTTGCATAAAATTCCTTTTGTAAAGGCAGTGAACCATCCGGCCGCACCAAACTGCGAATAACCAATTGTTTTTGCTTCGGCTATTTTTACAATGGCGGCAGACAGGGGTGCGGTAACCGTATGACCGGCATTGGTACTGGAGATCCAGAACAGAAGCGCATACACCACGCCGCCCAAAAGGTTGGCAAGAAAAACGATCAGCAGGTTGCTGAACATGGCCCTTCCGCCGATCTGTTTATCAATGTATGCGGTGGGCAGTATAGCGAAGCTGCCGGTGACCAGTTCAAATCCCATGATCACCACGATGACAAAACAGGCAGGGAAGACCAGGGCGCCAACAATTCCAAGTCCGGTCTGAACTGTAGCGGTGATCGCCAGCGTGGTGCCAAAGCCGAGTATGGCGCCTGAGAGAAACCCGCGAATCCAAAGATCTCTGTTTGTTAAGGCTATCTTGTCGATCCCCGACTGGATCATGGTGTCAACTACGTCGGAAGGTTTGCGATAATCCATAAACAATTATTTATTCGGACGAAAAGAAAAATCAGAAGTGATGTTGATCATGACATAAACCCAGTCGGCGCCATTGCGCGCATTGGGAATATCTTTTACTGCCGATGAGGTGAGAAGGTTTGTGGTGAAATAATGACTGTACCCTGCTTCAACATTCAGGTAGCGTGAGATCTGAAAAGATGCATTGAGGTCGGCTTCCAGTCCGAGATTGCTTTGCGATTTACCTTCATACGGCTGACGAATGGCGGTGTTGAACTGATGCAGGCCGGTAGAAAAGAGATAACCCGCAACCGGTTTCCAGCTGCCCTTGAGGTAGTAGTCTGTCAAACCAACTTTGCCAAATGTTGAGCCGGCATAATAGTAGTCCATGGCTCCCCAGAATTTATGTGGCGTGCCATAAAGTGGATCGAAGGTCTTTTGTCTGCCACCGGAACTGTGATCAACACCTCCGCCCAGAACGAATTGACCAACCGGATACAGTAATCCGAGATTGAGCATATAGGCATGGATTTCTTCGCCGGTCTGGTCCTTACCGAGCTGATAATAGGTTTCCGCCGTGACTCCGAGCAGGCTGATTTTTTTTTCAAGATGAAATCCAAATGTGACCCTGCTCCAGTTGCCCTGCTGGTAAACCTTTGCCGATTGATTATTAACCGTGTCCATTCGATACCTGCTGAACTGATCGCTGAGCAGCAGGAAACTCAGCGCCCCCTTGTTCAGTTGCCTGGAAACATAGAGCATTTCCAATGAGGAATACATTGCTCCGCCATTCGTATTGGCCGCATAAGCTGTAACCGGCTGATAAGTGGTGCCCGATTGTTTTTCTTTATTCTGATTGAAAGCAAAGGCCGCGTTCATATTCCATGGGCCTTTTGCATATTTTAACACGGCGGCATCATGCCTGCGCGCCTGTTGCAGCCAGTCGAGATTGCCCACCAGGCGTTGGTCGTCGTACTTCAGTTCCTGCCTGCCGATTTTGAATTGCAAAGCCCCTTTACCGTTAGAAGAGTCGTTTAGCAGTAGTTCGGCCCAGGCCTCATGCAGCATCAGCCCCGCATTGTCGGCGAGCGTAGTGCGGTTGATCGATGAGCCATCCTGTCCCCAAACGCGTACGTCCTGCAGTGTGATGCCAAGTTTTAGTTTGGTCTGACTGAAAACAGACTGTATCCTGGTGCGTTGTGAAGTAAAGATCGCAGGCTTGAGTCCTTTGGACAGTGGTGCACCCTGGCCGCTTCTGAGCTCCGACCTGGTCCTGAGCTGGGCTCCAATGGAAAGCTGCGCGAATGATTGGCGGGTCCAGGACAGTAATGCACAAGATAGCAAGGTGGCTAGCCACAAGAATTTCCGCATAAGGTCAATTTTGGTTTTTAGTTAAACCAATGAATACGGTATTGTTCTCAATTTTTACCGGGAAGGTCTGGATGGAATATTCCTGTTCATTGCCAAGGCAACGGCCATCAATAAGCGAAAACGATTTTTTGTGAAAAGGGCAGGCCACCTTTGGCACTTCTCCCAGCGAACCGATCATTCCCCGGCTCAGCGCCATTTGGTTCCTGTGCGGACAACTGTTTTGTGAAGCATACCATTCTCCGTTACGGGTGAAATGAAACAGCGCGATCTGCTGCTCGCCGAGCTTTACACAAACACCGCCGTTGCGGGGAACATCATTTACCTGGCAGGCGGGATACCATTCCATCGCAATTGAATCTGATGATTTCATAATAGGTTTGTTTTTTATGATAAGTTGGTTATTTCCATTCCATGGCTTTCTTCTGCCCGCGTAAGGGCTCAAACTGCACTGAAGGATCTTTTGCCTTCGGGTCGTTTACAAAATGCGCAAACTTTTTTCTTAACTCGGGACTGTTGACCACGGCCTTCCACTCGCAGGCATAGCTGTCGACCAGTTGCTGCATCTCCACTTCAAGTTCTTCGGCTATGATCAGTGAATCGTTGACGATGACGTTGCGCAGGTAGTCGATCCCGCCTTCCATCTTGTTCAGCCAGGTGGCCGTCCTGGTCAGTGGATCAGCGGTTTTGATGTAGAACATCAGGAAACGATCGATGTATCGGATACAGGTTTCGGAGTCGATGTCGGAGGCCAGCAGGATTGCATGCTGGGGTTTCGAACCGCCGTTGCCACACACATAAAGATTCCAGCCCTTTTCTGTGGCTATGATACCGAAGTCTTTCGATTGGGCTTCGGCACATTCCCTGATGCAACCCGACACCGCCGACTTGATCTTGTGCGGCGCCCTGAGGCCACGGTATCTTTCTTCAATCCTGATTGCAAAGCTGACTGAGTCGTGCAAACCGAAGCGGCACCAGGTTGAACCCACGCAACTCTTCACGGTGCGGAGTGCTTTGCCATAGGCGTGTCCGCTCTCGAAGCCTGCATTGATCAGTTCTTCCCAGATATATGGAAGATCATTGAGATGGGCGCCAAACATGTCTATCCGCTGGCCGCCGGTTATTTTAGTGTAGAGTTGGTATTTTTTTGCCACCTCGCCGATGACGATCAGTTTGTCGGGCGTGATCTCCCCTCCGGGAATACGCGGCACCACTGAATAACTGCCTCCTTTCTGGATGTTGGCCAGGTAACGGTCGTTGGAATCCTGTGCGGTGTCGTTGCCATTTTTCAGGATCATGTCGTTCCATATACTGGCGAGCAGGGAGCTGACGAGGGGACGGCAGAGTTCACAACCATGGCCCTTGCCCAAATGGTCAAGGACTTCATCATATGATCTCAGGTTTTTCAGTTTGATGAGATCAAAAAGTTCCTGGCGGGAATAGCCAAAGTGCTCGCAAACATTTCGCTTTACATACTTTCCAAGCTCCTTGAGTTTGTATTCGACCAGGTCTTTAACCAGTGGCATACAACCTCCGCAACCCGTGCCTGCGCCAGTACATTTTTTTACGGCTTCCGGTGATTCGCAGTCCTTGTGTTCTACCGCATCGCAGATCTGGAACCTGGTGATCTGCTCGCAGCTGCAGATGACTGATTCATCCGGAAGATGGGTGACGCCATTCTGATGAATGGTTTTCCCTGCGGCGGGCGTGAAAAGAATTTCTTCGGGTCTTTCGGGAATCGCGAGGCGGTTGATGGTCACCTGCAGCAGCATGTTGTATGCATCGGCGTCTCCGATCAGGATGCCTCCAAGCAACTGTTTGCCATCTTGTGAAAGCGTCAGTCTTTTATATACACCGGTTACCTTGTTTTCGAAGATGACTGAACGGTATTCATTGTCATCGGCGAAGGGCAGGCCAAAACTGGCAACATCCACACCAACGAGTTTTAGTTTGGTGCTCATGTCGAACCCGGTGAATGATTTTTCTTTTTGGCTGATAACAGCGGCGGCCACGGTGGCCATTTCATAACCCGGTGCCACCAGGCCATAGATACGCTCCTCGAAGAGGGCGCACTCTCCAATCGCAAAGATGGACGGATCGGAAGTCTGCATTTTGTCATTCACCACTATGCCCCCACGTGTTCCTGTTTGAAGTCCGGCCGCGCGGGCCAGCTCGTCCCTGGGCTGAATGCCGGCAGACACTACCAGCATGTCGGTGGGTAGTTCGGTTTCATCCGCAAAACTCAGAGATTGAATTTTTTCAAGGCCATTGACCTCTATCAGTTCTTTACCGGTGTGGATCGATAATCCCAGCGACCGGAGTTTGCCAGCCAGTACCTGGCTGCCCGTCTCATCTATCTGCCGGGGCATCAGCCGGGGGGAGAATTCTATTACATGCGTGTCAGCAACACCGAGATCCAGCAAGGCCTTGGCGGCTTCCAGACCAAGGAGCCCTCCCCCAAGCACCGCTGCCGTACGGGCCGAGCGGGCGTAATTTCTGATCTGGTCCAGGTCCTGGATTGTGCGATAGTAGAATACTCCCTGTTTTCCAATGCCGGATATTTTGGGACGAAAAGGCGCAGAACCGGTGGCGATGATCAGGTTGTCATATTCCAAGCGGTTGTATTTGGTGTGCACCTGCTTGTTTTCCCTGTCGACCCGTACCACGGGTTCGCCCAGGCAAAGGCGGATATTTTGTTCCCGGTACCAGTCGAGTGGTTTGAGTGAAAGCTCTGCCGCTGTTTTTCCCGAAATATAATCGGTTAGATGAACCCTGTCGTAAGCAGGTAAGGTTTCTTCACCCAATACGACAACCTCGAAGGACCGGCTCTTGTCGGCCAGTAGTCTTTCGCAGAACTTGAGGCCGACCATGCCGTTGCCAATAACTACAATTTTCATTTAAATGGATTAAATGGATTAAATGGATGAGTTATGGCAAGAATCGTTTTATAATTATTTTACATATGATATCGGACAAGGAAATGACAGGCAATCGGTAGGGGGAAATAACAAATAACAAACATATATTTATTATTCATATCATAATATTAGCGATTTTAATTTAGATTGCCGGGTAGAAGTATGATTTATATCATATAAATATTTTAATAATGTATTTTTCTGATAGTGTTCTCTATCTCGTTGGTGCCGGCCCGGGTGATCCTGAGCTGATCACTATTAAAGCGGTGAAAGCCTTGCGTAACGCGGATGTGATCCTCTACGACGCCCTGGCCAACCCCGCATTACTGGATTATGCCGGTCCGACTGCAATCCGCCATTTTGTTGGAAAACGCAAGGGTTGTCACGCCCTCTCACAAGTGGGCATCAACAACCTGATCCTCGACTACTCCCATACCTACCGTCACATCGTAAGGCTGAAAGGAGGGGATCCCTTTGTTTTTGGAAGAGCACAGGAAGAGATAGAAGTGGCCAGGCAGGCGGGAATCAGGGTGGAGGTGATTCCTGGTATATCCAGCGCGCTGGCGGTGCCGGCTTCGCAGATGATTCCTGTCACCTGCCGCGGCATCAACGAAAGTTTCTGGGTGGTAACAGGTACCAACCGCAACGGCGGCCTCTCTGAAGATATTCAACTGGCGGCGCGCTCATCCGCCACCGTTATCCTCCTCATGGCCATGAGCAAACTCGAAGAGATCACCGACATCTTCCGCGATTGCGGAAAAGCGGACACACCCGTTGCCATTATTCAAAATGGCACCCTGCCCGATGAAAAAATAGTTACCGGTACAATCAAAGACATCCAGTTCAGGTCACAGTTCGAAGGTCTGTCCAACCCTGCTGTCATTGTTATTGGAGAAGTGGTCAGGCTGCATCATGCCACTGAAACAGAAACAGAAACAGAAACAGAACAGAAACAGAAACAGAAACAGAACAGAAACAGAACAGAAACAGGATACACGCAACAAAAAACCTGAGCGCTTGGGCTTAAACAAGTATTTTTAATTCTTGAAAGCGATTAAGTACAACTGCGATCTGAACACCTGTATGCTCTGCCAACGTTGTCTTCCGGAATGGAAACCTGCTGTAGGCCAGCACAGGCAGAATCTCTTGTACGGGAAAGGAGAATCAATCTTCGAAGAAGGCAAAACGGTTACCGGGATCTACCTGGTTTACTCCGGGATGGTGAAGGTACACAAGTACTGGAACGAAGAGAAAGACCTGATCCTGCGATTCGCGAGCAGGGGCGACATACTCGGTCATCGGGGGCTCGGCAAGGATAATCTGTATCCCGTGTCGGCTACGGCCCTTGAGGACGTGGTGCTTTGTTATTTCCCAATGGAGTTTTTTATCTCCACCTTAAAAGTGAACCATGAGTTCCTGTTCGACCTAATGATGTTCTATGCGGCCGAACTTAAGGAGTCGGAACGCAACATGCGCAATCTCGCCCACATGTCTGTCAAAGGTCGAATCGCGCAGGCGTTGTGCACATTGCAAGAAAAGTTTGGCGAGGCACCCGATGGATCCATCAAAATCCAGATCAGTAAACAGGATCTTGCCGCCTTCGTGGGCACAACCTATGAGACTTTTTTCAGGATGATCAACGAACTCATTGCCGAAAACCTCATCTCGGTAGCCGGCAGGCGCATTTATCTCACCAACAACAAAAAACTTGAAGAACTCACGTTATCGCCCCAATAATCCCTGCGCCGGTAGTTTTCATTCTCTTCCTCTCCCTCTTCCTGTTTCTGTTTCTCTTTCTGATTTTCGCATAGTATCTTGCCCCGCTTATGAGAAATGGTACAATGATTCAGTTCTTTCACTGGTATGTGCCCACCGATGGAACATTTTGGAAACATCTGAAAGACCAGGCAAATTATCTTTCAGACCTCGGCATAAATGCTGCCTGGCTGCCACCCGCACACAAAGGGAAGGAAGGTGCCAATGCCAGCGGTTATGATGTGTATGATATTTATGATCTGGGCGAATTCGATCAGAAGGGGAGCGTGAGAACAAAATTCGGCACGAAACGCGAGCTCAAGGCCGCCATTAAGGCGCTGCATGAAAGACAGATCCAGGTTTATGTCGACATCGTGCTCAACCACATGGGCGGGGCAGACGAGATAGAAAGGATCAAAGTGGTAAGGGTGAATGAAGAAGACCGCAACGAAATCACCAGTGAACCCTTCGAAATTGACGCCTTCACCAAGTTCACCTTTCCGGGACGCGCTGGAAAATATTCAAAATTCATCTGGGATTTTCGTTGTTTTTCCGGGGTTGACTATGCACATGACCTTGGGGAAACCGCCATCTTCAGCATATTGAATGAATATGGGGACACATGGGAAGACGTGATCGATGAGGAAAAGGGCAACTATGATTATCTGATGTTCTGCGATGTTGAATTCAGGAATCCCGCAGTGAGGGAGGAGCTGAAGAGATATGGCGGCTGGCTGCTCAAACAGCTGGGTTTTGATGGGGTGCGACTCGACGCGGTCAAACACATTGCGCCCCAGTTTTATGTTGAATGGCTCGAGCATATGCGTTACCTCAAACCCGACCTCTTTGCGGTAGGTGAATACTGGGCACCGGGAGACCTGCCTTCCCTCCTGAAATATTCCGACGCCGTGGGTGGAAGAATGTCTCTGTTTGACGCTCCACTACATCACAATTTTCATCTTGCCTCCCAGGTGGGCAATTCCTACAAAATGAATACGATCCTGGATGACACGCTGGTTAAAGTAAACCCGGGCATAGCCGTAACGGTCGTCGACAACCACGACACCCAGCCACTGCAATCACTTGAGGCTCCAGTTGAGAAATGGTTTAAGCCACTCGCTTACGCAATAATCCTGCTTCGCGACGAGGGTTATCCCTGTATATTCTATCCGGATCTTTATGGTGCACATTACGTAGGCAAGGGTCGCGACGGTAATGATCATGAGATCTTCCTCGATAAGTGCGACAGTATAGAACGTCTACTTCAGGCCCGACAGCAATATGCCTATGGCACGCAAAGAGATTATTTTGACCACATGAACTGTGTCGGATGGACGCGTGAGGGCAATGATGAAAATGAGGGCTCCGGTTGTGCCGTGCTCCTGTCAAATGCTGACGAAGGTTTCAAGAAAATGGAGATCGGCCAGCTCCACAAGGGAAAAATATTCGTCGACTTCCTGGAAAAATATCCCGGCGAGGTGACCATTGGTGAAGATGGCTGGGCAGAATTTCAAGTGAGCCCGGGATCAGTCAGCGTATGGGTGGAGAAAAAATAATCCCGCCAGAAATCAGAAAACAGTCACCGACCATTCTCTTTCAAAGACCTGGGCCGGGCTCAGGATTTCAATACCCTCCTTGTGTATCAGCTGCTGATCAGCGTTCACACTGTCGGCGAGGCCGCACCAGGGTTCGATACAAACAAAATCGGCATCCTTTGCAGACCACAATCCAAGGAACGGGAAGCCCCCGAAGTGAAATTCGAGTCCGTGAGGTGAACGATCCGTTTTTAATCTTACAGTTTTGGAATTCAGTCGTTTCAGGATGATGGCATTGTTCACAAACAGGTCCCTGTTCAACGGCAACTTTCTTCTGTGTTCCAGCAAGGGGGTCGGCATGGCTTCCACCAGGCCTTCATGCGAAAGTGGCCAGCGACCAGCATTTTCCTCGTCTGAAAATTCAAAATAGTAATCGCTGTACTTCAGTCCTTTTTCGAAAGGGATACAAAACGCAGGATGCCCTCCGATGGAGAAGTACATAGTATCGCTGCCGGTATTGGTTACCCGATATCGGACGGAGATCATAGGACCACTGAGCCGGTGAATGACTTCGAGCTGAAATGGGAAGGGATAACGGTCAAGAGTATCCGCAGAACTCTTCAGGGAAAAACCTACCGAGTGTTTCTCTGCCGAAGTTTTTTCAAACATCATATTTCTCGCGAACCCATGGCGGGGCAGGTGGTATTTCTTTCCATTGTGATAGTAGGTATCGTGCTTCAGCGTGCCTACAATAGGGAAGAGTACGGGCGAGCGCCCGGCCCATAATACGGGGTCGCCATCCCACTGGTATTCCAGTCCGGTGGTTTTTGAAAAAAATTTGCTTAACTCCGCCCCTTTCGGATTTACGTCGATGCTCAACGCATCATTTTCCAGTGTGATCATAGTTTGACTTTTTCTAATTAATAACCCTCGGCGCTGTCGTCACCACGGTTATCCCCAACGCCTTCCATGTTCCCGTTATCCAGTCTTATCACTTCGGTTCTTCCAATTTCATTAACCTCCTCCAATTCATAGCCCATTCCAATAAGTAACTGCCTCGTGGAATCAGGAAAGGCTTTTTCGACAGTAATATTATCGGGTAGCCATTGGTGATGGAATTTTGGCAGATTGACCGCGTCGCTGGCGGAAAGATTGAAGTCAAGCAGGTCGACAATCGTCTGGAACACAGAAGTGGGAATGGTTGTGCCACCCGGTGTGCCCAATACCAGGAAGGGTTTGCCATCTTTCAGCACGATCGTCGGGCACATCGAGCTGAGCATTCTTTTTTTCGGAACAATGGCATTGGCTTCTCCTCCCACCGCGCCGTAAATGTTGGGCGCTCCGGGTTTGGAACTGAAATCATCCATTTCATCATTCATCAGAAACCCTGCGCCACCGACGACGGTGCGGCTGCCATAACCATTGTTCAGTGTAGTGGTAACGGCCACGGCATTGCCTTCTGCGTCCATCACACTCAGGTGTGTGGTTTCCTTGCTTTCTTTCCATAATTTTTCACCTTCGGGAAGCTCCTTGCTTTTGCCCGCTTTGCCGGCAACAAAATCCCTCATTCTTTTTACCAGATAGCTACTGTCTACCATTTTGTCAACCGGCGCCTTGTAAAAATCGGGATCGCCCATATACATGGCCCTGTCGGAATAGGCTCTTCGCTCCGCTTCGGTCATCAGTTGTACGGCACTCGCCGAAAGAAAACCATAGTCTTTCAGTGGCCGGTGTTCAACCATTTTCAGCATCTGGTGCAACAAGAGGCCACCGCTGCTCGGCAGGGGCATGGTCACCAGCTGATGTCCATGATAGGTGAACAGATGGGGCTCACGCCATTCGGCTTTGTAGTTCTTCAGGTCCTCAGTACTGATGATGCCATTTCCTCTTTTCATTTCGGCCACGATCAGGTCTGCGGTTTCCCCTTCATAAAAGCCTTTCACTCCCTTGTCCCGGATTCGCTCGAGTGTGTTCGCCAGGTCCGGTTGAAAGAGCGTGTCGTTCGCCCGCCACGGTGAATTCTTTTGAAATGCGGTAGGCCTGGTATTGTAGGTTGAAAATT
>Ga0193752_1001273_pt1:5000-21292 | contig 21292 bp, 11 predicted proteins | sample H1c1metaG_FD_144924 | JGI IMG/M metagenome (GOLD analysis project Ga0193752, IMG submission 144924) | Soil microbial communities from a riparian zone of the East river system, Colorado, United States - H1c1 | ecosystem: Environmental > Terrestrial > Soil > Riparian zone | place: USA...
GGTGTGCCCGTGGTCGTGAGGAGCTTCGCGCTCTTAGCGAACGCGGGTTGCAGAGAATCGAGGGTAGCGACTGTTTACTAAAAACACAGGACTGTGCGAACTCGTAAGAGGACGTATACGGTCTGACGCCTGCCCGGTGCTGGAAGGTTAAGGGGAGTTGTCAGCGCAAGCGAAGCAACGAACCGAAGCCCCAGTAAACGGCGGCCGTAACTATAACGGTCCTAAGGTAGCGAAATTCCTTGTCGGGTAAGTTCCGACCTGCACGAATGGCGTAACGACTTCCCTACTGTCTCGGTCAGTGACTCAGCGAAATTGTATTGGGGGTGAAGATACCCTCTACCCGCGGCAAGACGGAAAGACCCCATGAACCTTCACTGTAAGTTGGCAGTGAAGTTCGGGTCAGCCTGCGTAGGATAGGTGGGAGGCTTTGATCCTGGGATTCCGGTCTCAGGGGAGCCAACCTTGAAATACCACCCTGGCTGTTCTGGACTTCTAACCTAGGCCCATTATCTGGGTCGGGGACACTGCCTGCTGGGCAGTTTGACTGGGGCGGTCGCCTCCAAAAGAGTAACGGAGGCGCGCGAAGGTTCCCTCAGGCTGAATGGAAACCAGCCGTAGAGTGTAAAGGCACAAGGGAGCTTGACTGTGAGACCGACGGGTCGAACAGGTGCGAAAGCAGGTCTTAGTGATCCGGTGGCACTGTGTGGAAGGGCCATCGCTCAACGGATAAAAGGTACTCTGGGGATAACAGGCTGATCGCGCCTGAGAGTCCATATCGGCGGCGCGGTTTGGCACCTCGATGTCGGCTCATCGCATCCTGGGGCTGGAGCAGGTCCCAAGGGTTTGGCTGTTCGCCAATTAAAGCGGTACGCGAGCTGGGTTTAGAACGTCGTGAGACAGTTCGGTCCCTATCTGCCGTGGGCGCAGGATACTTGAGAGGAGCTATTCATAGTACGAGAGGACCTGAATGGACGCACCCCTAGTGAGCCGGTTGTCACGCCAGTGGCACCGCCGGGTAGCTATGTGCGGAACGGATAACCGCTGAAAGCATCTAAGCGGGAAGCCGGCCTCAAGATTAGGTATCCCAGACGCAAGTCTCTAAAGGCCCCTCGTAGACGACGAGGTTAATAGGTCGGGTGTGGAAGCGTAGTAATACGCGGAGCTAACCGATACTAATCGGCCGTGCGGCTTTTCCTTATTCTAAGGCAAACGTCGTACTGTTTTGAGGTCAGGGTTGGGAGCAAGCCCAACTCTGCAAACACAGAGTTCAATAGGCAACGAGTTTTCGGTGGAGTGACCCTCCCGAGCTCGTTTCGCTCTCGAAAGTTTTCGGTGGCTACGTCGGAGGGGTCATACCCGATCCCATCCCGAACTCGGAAGTCAAGCCCTCCAGAGCCGATGGTACTGCGCGGGTAACTGCGTGGGAGAGTAGGACGCCGCCGGAATTAACACCGACCCCGCACGCGAAAGCGTGCGGGGTTTTTCTTTTGCTTACTGTCGTGGTGCTCGTGGCACGAGCATTGCTGCAAGATTGCGGATATGCCCAGCAGTGAACCTTCACGTTACCGCGCGCTTCTGTTTGTGGCCGCCGCGGTCGTGATCGTCGCCGGGCTGAAGTTCGCCGGCGACTTCTGCATGCCTGTGTTGCTCGGCATCATGGTGGCGGCAGTCTCGTCACCGGTGACGACGTGGATGCTCCGCAAAGGTGCGCCGCCGCTCGCTGCCGCAGCCGCCGTGTTGGGGCTCGACGTTGCCGTGCTCGGATCGTTGGGAAGCCTGTTCTTCCTCGCGGCGAGTGATCTGCAGGAACGCCTGCCGATGTACATCAGCCGCTACCAGCGGCTATCGACGCTCACCGATCGGTTCATGCACCGCCATGGTCTCGACGGCGTCGATGCGAGCCTTCTCCACTTGAGCGAGTTCCTCAGCGACGTCGCCGGCCGCTTTGCCGGAATGGCGACGCTGATGGTGGTCGTGCTCCTCGTGGCGTTCCTCGCGCTGTGCGAGCTCACGATCATGGGCGACAAGCTTCGCTCACTCTCCCCGAACGCAAACGAGCAGTTCGAACGCGTCGATCGGATCGTGCGCGAGGTTCAGCTGTACCTCGGCGTAAAATTTTGGACGAGCCTCACCGCAGGCTTCGCTTCGTTCGTGCTGTTGAAGCTGTTCGGCATCGGGCCGGCGCTCCTCGTCTCGCTCACGCTTCTCGTCTTCCGGTTTGTTCCGAACGTCGGAAGTGCCGCCGCAACCGTGCTTGCAGTCGCGATCGCGCTGGCGGAGCAGGGCGTCGGCGCTGCGATCGGCGTAGGTCTCGGCTTTCTCGTCATCAACACGTTGATCGGCAACATCATGGAACCGCGCATGCTCGGCCGAACGATCGGTATGTCGCCGTTCGTAGTGCTGCTGGGCATGTTGTTTTGGGCTTGGATGTGGGGCCCGATCGGCGCGCTCCTGTCGGTTCCGATCCTCACCGTGTTCAAGTTCATCTGCGAGAACACGCAGGACCTGAACTGGATCAGTAAATTGATGGACGCCAGTGCGGCCGCGCCTGCAGAGCAGGCCGGCGAAGGCACGAACCCCATGCTGCGGCGCCCGAGCATCGTCATGGGGCTCGGCGGCTCGCGAGATTCGGCGGTCCCGCCGCAACCTCGAGCCACGAAGTCCTCGAGTCCCGCAGCGAAGGCGCCCTGACGCAGCCTGCGACGCTGTAAACGGGTGGAAAGAAGGGGCCGCTCGCGTGGCCACCAGCTGGCTCGACGCACGTACGCGACAGCACGAACCGTCGCGGCGACCCATGCGCCTCAGTGTGACACAATGGTGCTTAGCAGTTTTCGCAGCTTTGTGTCCTCTTGCCTCAGTTTCGTGCGTTGCACTCAAAAAACCGCTGAATTTAGCCCGTTATCGCGGCCTCCGGCGCTGGCACGCCGGCTGCAACTACTGACAAACATGTGACGCGACTCGAAAGCGGTCGAGTCAATAACTGGAGGCCACTATGCTTTACTGGGCAGCAGTGTTTTTTGTCATCGCGCTGATCGCCGCCTTCTTCGGCTTCGGCGGTTTGGCGGCCGGTGCAGCGAGTATCGCGAAGATCTTGTTCTTCGTGTTTCTGGTGCTGGCGGTCGTTTCGCTCGTGTTGGGTCGTCGCGTGCCGATGGGCTAACCGCGACATGACACAACCAGCATGCGGATAGCCCGAACCTCATGACCTGAGGTTCGGGCTATCGCGCGTTAAGCGGCGCAAAACAGCTGAAAACTCCGCAGCGCTCACCGCTCAAACTCAAAAGGCGGACGACCGAGTCGCCCGCCCTTACCAAGACTAAAAGAACTAACGCCGCCTAATGGCGCTAATGGCGCGCGGGCGCAGCCACCGAAACTTCAGCCGCCGGCGCAATGCTCGCCTGCATGCGCTGCGGCAGCTCGATCCGAACGCGCGTCTTTTGAGCGTCGTCGTTCGGCCCTGTGCTGCGCTCGATCACCAGCCGCCCTCCGTGCGCTTCGACCACATCGCGCACGATCGCGAGCGCCAACCCGAGCCCGCGCGCTTCACGCGGCTGCTTGAACCGCATCGGCGCAAACTCACCGGTGTTCCGGTTGTCGTCGATGAAGCTGATGGAAAGCCCTTCGGCCGGCTGCTCGATGACGACGCGAACCGACTCGCGCGCATGCCGAATCGAGTTCGAAGCGATCTCGTAGACCGCAACACCCATCCAGCGTTCATCGACCTCGGCGTAGCTGTGCACCGGCGGCGTTTCGATCTCGACTTGAATCTTCTTCCGGCCCTCGGTCGCCGCGGCTTCAGCCACCGAACGCCGAACGAGCTCCGTCAAATCACAGCGCTGCTTCGACAAGTCGAGCGTGTCCCGCTCGCACGTGCCGGTTTGCTGCAGCCGATCCGCCGTCCGCACGATGCGCCGCACACCGCGGCGCATCATATCGAGCAGTACTCGATGCTCTTGCGCGCTCGGTCCGAGCGCGGCTTCCAACTCTTGAACTGCACCGTCGATCACTCCAGCAGGCCCGCGTAGCTCATGCGCGACTCGATCGAGGAACGAAGTACGAAGATACGTGTGTTCCTCGGGATCGAGGGGCTTCATGAGGGTCTCCCAGTCGCGGGCGTCGCGGCGTTGTTTGCCGGGCTACCGAGGCCTTGACCTTGGCCCTGGTAGCGCTCGAGTTTGCGGTACAGCGTGCGACGGTCGAGGCCGAGGAGCTGCGCTGCGCGCGCCTTATTGCCGCCGAGCAGCTTGATCACGCGCAGGATGTAACGGCGCTCGAGCTCGTCGATCGAGACGATCTCCTGCGCGTCGTTCGCCGACATCACGAAGCGGTCCGCACGATAGGCGCGGATCTTCTCCGGCAAATCTTCCACCGTGAGGTGATTGAACCGAGCGAGCGCAACTGCACGCTCGATGCAGTTCTCGAGCTCGCGCACGTTGCCCGGCCAGTCGTACGCCAACAAGCGCTCCGCGACCTGCGGCGACAGCTCGAGCTTTCCCTTCGTGCTGCGCGAGGCCGCACGGTCGAGGAAAAACGATGCGAGCTTCAGAACGTCGCTACCGCGTTCACGCAGCGGCGGCACGTCGATCCGCACCACGTTGATGCGGTAAAACAAGTCCTGACGGAACCGGCCTTGATTGACGTCGGCATCGAGGTCGCGGTGCGTCGCCGCGACGATGCGCGAATCGAACTCGATCTCGGTGTTCGCGCCGACCGGCCGCACCTTGCGCTCTTGCAACGCGCGTAGGAGCTTCGCCTGCATCTCGAGCGGCATCTCGCCGATCTCGTCGAGAAACAGCGTGCCGCCACTAGCTTCAACGAACAGGCCGTTGCGCGCCGCCTTCGCATCCGTAAATGCACCGCGCGCGTGACCGAACAACTCGCTCTCGAGCAGGTTCGGCGGCACCGCCGCGCAGTTCAGCGCAACGAACGGTCCGGTGCTTCGCGGCCCCGCCGCATGCAACGCGCGCGCGACGAGCTCCTTGCCGGTGCCCGTCTCACCGTGAATGAGCGTCGAAGCTTCGCTCGCGCCGACGCGCAAGATCAAATCACGGACACGCTCCATGGCCGGGCTATCGCCGACGAGCTCTGCCGACTTTGGAAGCTCCTTCAACGCTTGCTGCAACCGCTGCACTTCAGTCTGCAACCGGTGGTGTTGGACCGCGCGTGCGACGCTGATGCCCAGCAGCTTCGAATCGACCGGCTTTGTCAGAAAATCGTACGCACCGACGCGCATTGCTCCGATCGCGGCTTCCATACTGCCGCGCCCAGTCACCACGACGACAGGAATGCCAGGCTTCGTGCCCAACATTCGCTCGCACAGCGCGAGGCCGTCCATTTCGCCCATGCCGAGGTCCGTGACGATTGCGTCGAACGTCTCTTTGGCAGCGAGGTCGAGCGCTTGCGACGGCGAGGTCGTCGTCACGACTTGATAACCAAGTCGCGTGAGGCCCGCCTCAAGCAAATCGCAGTGGTCTTGGTCGTCGTCAACGCAGAGTATTCGGTCCTTCATGGCTCTCGTCCCGGCGGTTAAAAGGAGTGGGCGAGGCAGTAATGAGCATGAGGCATGCCAGGCCTGTTATGCCTCTAAGTGCTCGTTCTTGCCGCGGAACGGCGCCAACCCGCCGCACGCATTGTCGCCACAGTGGGGCGTTAATGATGGTGTGCCATCCCCAGGTAACTTAGGCAAGCCAGGCCAGTGCCGCCCCTACGAGGGCAAGCGCCCCACCACCGACCAAGGCGACCCCGCGAACGAAGGGGCGAGTGTGCGCGCGCGTCTCAGCCGGGGTCTGGATGCGGGGGACCGACGGGACCGCCACAGACGCTGAGACGCGGTCGCCCCACGAGCCAGTCAAGACCCGTGTGAGCGCATCCATGAACTCGGCGGCGGTTCCGAACCGCGCCTTGGGGTCGCGCGCGAGAGCTCGCTCGAACACCGCATCGATGCCCGGAATGTCGAGGCCACGCTTGCTCGGCATGCCCGGTTCCTCGCGCAACACCGCCGCGAGCACCAAGTTCAGCGACGGGTAGTCGTACGGCGGCTTGCCCGTCAGCAGCTCGAGCGCGAGCGCGCCGAGTGCGTAGAGGTCCGCGGCCTTACCGCAACCGTTTCCATTGACCTGCTCCGGCGCCATGTACGCGGGCGTGCCGAGCAAACCCGTTTCGAAACACGAATCCTGCGCGCCCTCGCGGATCGCGATGCCGAAGTCGAGCAGCTTCACCGCGTCGTTGGCATCCGGGTCCACCATGATGTTGGGCGGCTTGATGTCGCGATGAACGATGCCCTGACCATGCAGGTGGTCCAGCGCGCACGCGACCTGGCGCAGGATGCGCAGCACTCGCTTCACGGACAGCGTCTCGTTCTTCTCCACCCAGGTCCCGAGATCGATCCCAGGCACGTGCTCCATCAGGAAGTACGGCGTCTCGTCGTCCATCTCGCCGATGTCGAACACCTGAACGATGTTCGGGTGATTCAAGCGCCCGAGGAGCTTCGCCTCAGCGATGAAACGATCGACCAGCGCCGGCTGGCTGTGCGCACCGAGAATCTTCACCGCCGCCGACGCACCGAGCGTGACGTGTTCGGCGAGAAACACGTGGCCCATGCCGCCGCTGCCGAGATGCTTGACGATCCGGTGGCGCGCGCCTACTGGACAACCGAGCCAGGCGTGGGCGTTCATTTGTTCAGAAGAATCCGCATCGATCAGCGTGTCGTTGCTGTCGATCTTGATAGCTGCGTTCATGATCAACTTCGTCCGTGTAATCGAAGCTAGCGAATCCGTTGCGTGGCCAGCTGCTTTGCGCGCTCGGGGTTGCACTGCCTATGCCAAGCCTTAAAAGCCTTGCGAGTACTCAAACTAATGCCCGGGGCTTCATGGGATTTGCCTCATGTGTCAGTTTGGCCTCGCACTTGTGAGTGCGTACGCACACGGAGAACCCCAACTCATGGCACAATCATCGACTACGCTGCACGAGGCGCCCGAGACGCTCGGTCCCGAGATCATCGACCGACACCGCGCCATCGTCTCGCTCATGGAAGAGCTCGAGGCCGTCGACTGGTACGACCAGCGCGCGGCTGCCTGCACGGATCCAGAGCTCCGCGAGATCCTCGAACACAACCGAGACGAAGAGAAAGAGCACGCGTGCATGGTTCTCGAATGGCTGCGTCGACACGACACAGCACTCGACGGCCACTTGCGAAAGTTTTTGTTCAGCGAAGGCTCGATCGCACATCGTGAGGAGTCGGTGAAAGCCGGCGCTAGCGGTGGTAGCGGTGCGGCCTCGTTAGGTATCGGCTCGCTGCGGAAGGACATCAAGTGAATCATCTTAGACGCGAGCTCTCGCCGCTCACTCCGCGGGCCGTCGCGCTGATCGAGAGTGAAGCCAAACAAACCCTCGCGACGTACTTGTCCGCGCGCAAGCTCGTCGAGTTCAGCGGCCCGCATGGCTGGGAGTTCTCCGCCGTACCGCTCGGCCGCGTGGCGGACACCACGCTCGAAGGCGACCCGACGATTCAAGCGAAGCAACGTTTGGTGCAGCCACTCGTCGAAGTGCGTGCGCCGTTCGATCTCGCGATCGGCCAGCTGGACGACATCGAGCGCGGTGCAGATCCCGATCTCGACGAAGTCGCCGACGCAGCACGCCGGATTGCACTCGCGGAAGATCGCGCGATTTATTACGGCGCAAAAGCCGCAAACATCGAAGGCATCATCTCGTCGAGCTCACAAAACCCGATCACGCTGTCCAATGACTTTCAGTCGTTTCCTGGCTTCGTCTCGGAAGCGATCGAGCAGTTGCGGATCTCCGGCGTGAACGGCCCGTACGCGATCGCGCTCGATGCCGACTCGTACACCACGTTGTCGAAGACGACCGGTGCGGGTGGTTATCCGGTACTGCAGCACGTGCGCCGCTTCGTCGATGGGCCGATCGTGTGGGCGCCGGCGCTGAAAGGCGCGCTCGTGTTGAGCATGCGTGGTGGTGACTTCGAGCTCGTCGTCGGACAAGACGTGTCAGTCGGCTATCTCGACCACGATCGAAACCGCGTCAGCCTGTATCTCGAAGAAAGCTTCACGTTCCGCTTGCTGAGCCCCGAGGCAGCAGTGCCACTGGTATTCTCTTCAGCAGCTAAACCCCGCTGACGAGGCGTTTTGGATGCTGCGTCTGGACACACCGTGTCGGTTGTGTCCAGACGAAAACGCAATCATCTCACGCTCGAGGATGTTGGCCCGCGCTTTGCGAATGCGTTTCCTGTGAGTTGTGCACCTGACACAAACAGGGGCACCAAGAAGGAGACTGCACATGGACAAGGCTCGGAGCATATTCATCCTCGTAGCGTTGCTCGGCGGTGCTGGTGCGGGCGCTGCCTGCAACCGAACACCGGCAGAACAGCAGCAGCAAGCGGTGGAGGCTCAGACCGAAGCCAACGCTAAGATCAACGACGCTCAGCGTGAGGCTAGTGAGAAGACCGCCGAAGTCCGCAAAGACGTGAACGACAAGGCGGCCGAGGTCCGAAAGGACTACGACAAGATCGTTACCGAGGGTAACGACAAGATCGCCGCAGCGAAGCAGGACGCGCGCGAGACTGCCGCGAATGCTCAGGCGAACGCCAATGAAACGATCCGTGACGCCAATCGTGGCGTCGTCGCAGCGGACGACAACTTGCGGACGTGGGGGCAAGAGAAGATCGACGGTTTGAACAACCGGATCGACGAAACGCGCGTGAAGGCCGAAAAGGCGAAGCCGGAAGTAAAGGCTGAAGTCGAGAAGGGTTTGCAGGACGTGCAAACGAAGCGCGATGCGATCGTGACGGAGTTCGCCGCGCTCGACACGAAGAGCGAGAAGACGGTCGATAAGTTCAAGGACCGTGTCGACACCGAGATCGACCGCTTGAAGGACCGTGTGGATCGGCTCGAACGCCGACTGTGATCGGACCGAGCGCGCTCGAGTGAGCCAAATGGGACCCCATCGAGGGTCCCATTTTTTTTGGCGCGAACCGTGCAAAGGGCCAGCCCGTTGTCAGCAGACAAAACGAGGGTTGTATGGTTAAGGGCTTGGGATTGTGTGTAGTAACGATGCTAGCCGGTTGGCTGGTGTGCTCGAATACGGCGCAAGCAGATCGCGACCGCCGGCACGAAGAAGGGACGCGCCTGACGATCGCACTCGACCTAGATTACACGAGCGCCATCTCGAACGACTTCATCGACAATGGTGGTGGCGGAGCGCTGCGGATCGGCAGCGAGCTCGATTTGTTCATCGTCACGATGATTCCAGAACTCAGCCTGGGCTATCACAGCTTCGGCGGCGAGCGAGACTTCGACGCGAAGACCTTTGCGGGGATGCTCGGTGGCCGGATCCGATTCCTCAAGATCTTGGAGCCCGGCATCTTTGCGCACGCCGGCGTCGGCCGACTGAGCGGCTTCGATCCACACACGGGCCTCGCATTCGATGCGGGCGTCACCCTCGACTTCACGCTGTTGCCGCTGATCGACCTCGGCTTGCACGCAGCATGGAATCGTGTGTTCGGTGACAGTGATCACGAAGGGCTTTCGTACGGAACGGCCGGGTTCCACGTAGCCCTGGTGCTCTGAGTGTGCGACTACGTCGAGCGAATGCGTAAGCATTGGTTGGCGTTGGGACTCACACTGATCGTCTGCGCCGGTTGTCAGACGATTCCCAAAGGCCAGTACGGTGTCACGAACATCGACTGGATCGGCCAGAAGCTGATGAGTGACGACGCACTCGAAGCGTGCCTCGTCACTCGTCAGCGCGACGCGACCGTGCTTCGACTCGGACTCGGCTCGAATAGCTGCGGCGCGCCACCGTTCGACAGCTCACCGCCGAAGGTCACGCTCTGGACGCTGCCTTGGACCGAGTGGCCGACTTACGATCCAGCGATCTTCGACATCGACAAGGAGCGCATCCTTCGCTGGTATCGCGCGCGCGGTCACTACGACGCGCGCGTGGTCGCCGTTCGCACTTACGTCGATGGTCAGATGGTCGCCGACCCGGTGGAGTGCGATCCGGACAAGTCGAGCTGCGAGCTCGAGATCATGGTGCAGATCGACGAGGGGGCGGAGATCCACGTCCAGGATGTGCGGGTCGAGACGAAGGCCGCACTCGGCAAAGACGTCCTCGAGAAGATCGAGAAAGCGCTCACGGTGAAGCGCAACGCGCGTTTCGACGAGCACGATTACGAGACCGACAAGACGACGATCCAAGAAATGCTGCAAGACGCGTCGTTCGCGCGCGCGAAAGTCACCGGCAACGTCTCGATCGACCGCGACCAAAAGATCGCGCGCGTCACCTATCTGCTCGAGCCTGGGCCCGCTTGCACGTTCGGCACGGTGACGGTCGAAGGTGCGGACGACGTTCCGTCAGAGCTCATCATTCAAGCTGCCTCGATTCGCGAAGGTAAAGCGTACAGTCACGAGTCCCTGATCGATGCCGAGACCGCGATCTTTGCGCTCGGCGCATTCTCCGCGGTGCAAGTCGTCCCGCAGGGCGATGGCAGCCGCGTCGACCTCGTCGCCAAAGTTCGGGTCGGGAGGCTCGAGCGCTGGAGCGCGGGCTTCGGCGTAATGAGCGGCACGCTGCAGCGCTCACTCGACCTCGAGAGCATTCCGCAGTGGGACGTCCACTTGTCGGGCGCCTACGAAAATCGCGACCTCTTTGGAGGCTTACGCAGACTCCGGATCGAAGATCGCCCGCGTCTCATCTTTCTAGACGACTTTCCAAAGGCGGCCGGTGGACCCCACCTCGGCAACTTGGTCACGCTCCGGTTCGAGCAGCCGCAGATGTTCGAAGCTCGAACCACGCTGTTCTTCGAGAGCACCTGGGATTTCGGGCCTGACCCGTTTTATGGCTACTTTCGGCACGACATCACGACCAAGCTCGGTTTGTCGCGCCCGTTCTGGCGCAACAAAATCCAGACGCGCGCCGCCATCGCGCACGACCTCTACGACATCACGAGCTCGACGCTGGGTAAGGCCGAAGGCAAGGTCTCGAGCTACAAGCTGCCCTACCTCGAGCAGCAGCTGATCCTGGACTTCCGCGACAATCGCACTCGCCCGAGGCTCGGCGCGTACGCAGGTGTGGTCGTGCAGGAAGCCTTTCGACTCGGCGACTACGGCGCGTGGGACTACATCCGAGTCACGCCCGATTTCCGTGGTTACGTCCCTCTCATGTGGGACTTCGTGCTGGCCGCTCGCTTTGCAGTCGGCGCGGTGTTCATCACGGATCGGGCGGACGATCTCGATCCGCTCTCATCCCGCTTGGGACCCGCGCCCTACCGCTTCCGCGGCGGCGGCGCGAACAGCAACCGCGGCTTTCAAGCCGGCGGGCTCGGCGCGGGCACCGATGGTGGTATCCGGCGCTGGGAGGGCTCGCTCGAGCTGCGCATTCCGCTCGGCCAAGACCTCGGGCTCACGTTGTTCGGCGACATGGGCGACGTGGGCCAAGTGAAGCGCATTCGCTTCGAGTACGCGCATACGTCCGTTGGCTTCGGGATCCGCTACTACACGATCCTCGGAGCGATCCGCCTCGACCTCGGCTGGCGTGTCCCGGGCCTGCAGGTTATCGGTGATAGCGACGCTCACGATAACCAGAAGGCATCGGCAGACCTCGGTGTGTTGCCGAACGCCTTCCACCTCACCATCGGAGAAGCATTCTGATGAGGCGAACGGGAAATACGCGGAAATGGTTGAAGCGGATCGCGATCGGCTTCGGTTCGCTCCTCGCATTGCCGTTCGTGGTGTTGCTCATCGTGCTGCTGTTGCTTCAGTTTCGGCCGATCCGCAGGTTCGCGACTGACAAGGGGCTCGCGGTCGTCTCCGATTCGCTGCAAGGCCGAGTCGAGGTCGACGACCTGCGCTGGCCGAGCCTGAATCACATCGAGCTGAGCGGCGTACGGATGTGGGATCGCCACAACGATAAAGTCGCCGACGTCGGCATCGTGTCCGCGTACGTCGACCTCTCGGCGCTCCTAGCTATGAAAGTGCACGTGACCGAAGTCACGGCCGACCAGCTGTTTCTGGACTTCGAAAACCTAGGGCCCGATCACGGCCTGTTGAGTGTGTTCGAGAGCAAAGAGCCGAATCCGCCAGAGCCCGAGCCGGAGAAGAAGGAAGGCAGCTCGATCGCGATTCAGATCGACAAGGGCTGTCTGAACGGGCCGGAGATCAAAGCGCAGCCGCAGCCCGATCTCGCCGTCGCGTTCGTGCGCTTCGATGCGTGCGTGATGTTCGCGATGGCCGAGGACATCGTCGTGCGGCTCGATCAGTTGCAAGGCGAGGTTCGCTACAACAAGAACCCAGCCCTCGCGTTCATCGACGAGAAGAAGCTGAAGGACTGGGACGCGCAGCCGGCGGAAGCGCACGGCGTCGGGCGCGAGATCGCGAAGTCATTTCTGGCAGGCACGCTCACGATCGCCGAGCCGGCGATGGCGTTCGATGGCCGCTTCGAGCTGCGGGGCGTGAGTAAGCGGACGCTCGAAGCGGCCGGAGTGAACGGGGACGTGCTGACGGGTGCGGCGGATCTGAGCCTGGCGGTGAAAGGCGACGTCTCGCACATGAACTACAACCTCGAGCTCCGCGCGCCGCAGAGCAGCGTGAAAGTCGAAGGTGAAGTCGCGCCGGAGACGATGGCGAAGGCGCGCATCTCGAGCGATGGCCTCCAGCTCGCGAAGTTCACGACGATCGCGACCGATCCGATCAAGTTCGTGTTGAACGTCGACGCCGATCTTGCGCGTAAGCAAGGTCCGGGGATCAAAGCTGGGCTGACCGGTACGTACGGCGCGTGGGCGATGCCGGTGACGTCGGTCGAAGCACTGCTCGGCAACAACGGCGCTGTCGACGTGCCGAAGTTCGAAGCGCGCTATCCGTTTGCGTTCGTCACCGGTCGCGCGAAGGTCGGCGAGGGCGGCGCGGTGGAAGCGTCGCTCGAAGGGCAAGCCAACCTCGAGAAGACGCCGCCGATCAAAGCGAACCTGCCGGGGTGGAACGGCGACCTCTCGCTCGATGCCAGCTTTACGCGTGCGACGGAAGCGCAGGGCGGCTCGATCGGCGTGAAGTCGCACGTGGCGTTGGTGAAGCTCAAGGCCGAGGAACCCGCGCTTGCGGCCGACAAAGTCGACATTCGCGTGTCGGCGAACGGCCAGGCGGACAAGCCTACGATCAACGCGAACATCAGCGTGAGCGAGCTCGCGTTTCAAGACAATCGCGTCGCGGAGTTGCAGCTGACGGCGACGGGCGGGCCGGAGCTGTACCAGCTGCAGGGCCAGATGGACGGCGACCGCGGCAACCTGACCGCCTGGCTCAAGCCGCGGGACGGGGGGCTCGAAGCGGGCGGGAAGATCACGGCGCGCCTTTCGCGAGGGCCGGCCGAAGCGATCATCGAGCGCGTGCAGTTGATTTCGGGGCAGTCACTCGAGATCGACAAGCTGCGCGTGAACCACATCGGCGCGAGCGTCGTCGCGGACGGAAGCCTCGGGCTCGCCGGCCGAAAGTCCGAGATTCGGCTCGCAGCCAACGTCGACAACATGTCTGCGCTCACGCAGGAGCTCGGCATCAGCGAAGTGCCGGGCAAGTTGAAGCTGAATGCGATCGTGACCGGAGCCCTCGACAAGCCCGATGTCGATCTGAAGCTGAACTATTGGGAAGGTCCGCGCTTCGCCGGTGCGCGCAGCGAGATGGCAGTGCAAGCGAAGCTGGACGCCGCCGAAGCGAAGGCGAGCGTGAAGCTCCAGGGGGGCGCCGGCAAAGCGAAGCTGGTCGCCGCGCTGAACAGCCGCTGGCGCAAGGGTGCACCGCTCGGAACGGCGATCGACGGCCAGCACGAGATCGAAGTGAACATCGATGAAGTCGCGATCGGTGAGATCTTGCGCTCGAGCGACACTCCGCCGCCGATGCCGATCTCCGGGCGCATCGGGGCCAATCTCAAAGCGAGCGGTAACCTCAAATCGATCGAGCTGAAGAGCGAAGTGAACGCGAAGGTCGAGATCGGGCAAGAGCCGCCGCTCGGCGTGAAGCTCACGACCGAATACGGCGGCGGTGGACTCGCGTTCAACGCCGAGCTGAACGACAAGGTCGGGAACCTCTTCGAAGCGAACTGGCACCAAGCGACGCGCGTGGAATCGTTCGTCGAGCATCCGCCGAAACTTCCGGACTGGCTGGGTGAAACCGACTGGGAAGCGAAGATCGAGCTCGCGTCCCGTCACCTCTCCGAGCTGCCGTCGGTGAAAACGCAGAAACTGATGCGGGACCTGTGGCCGCTCCGCGCGGAGGCGTCGATTCAGCTCTCGCACAAGTCTGGTGCGGAGCCGGTCGGAGACATCAACTTCAAGACGAAGTGGGATCCCTTCGACGTCGATCCCGACTACGCGAGCTGCAGCGACAAGGTAAAGCCCGAGATCGAGATGAAGGGCAAGCTGCGCGAGGGCCTGTTCGTGTCGCAGGTCAACGGCAGCTCGGGCGAGACGAAGATGCTCGACATCAATGCGCAGCTCGGCTCGAAGCTCGAAGAGTGGCTGGAGGGTCAGCCGCTCGAGATCACCAAAGCGAAGAACTTGGCGAAGCTCGAGAACTTCGACCTCGCGACGTGGCCGGTGACGTGTGAGCAAGCGGCCGGGCAGCTGACGGCGGAGTTCACCGCCAACGACCTATTCGACAAGAGCGCAGAGTTTCGCGCCAAGCTGGGCGGAACGAGCATCGTGGTCGGTCAGTCGGTGCCGTTCGACTTTGCGCTCGAAGCGCAAGCGCTTCCGAGCGGCATGGACGTGATGACACGCATCGATCGCATCGGGGGGTTCGCGCTGATCAAAGGCAGTGTGCCGGTCAGCGTGTACGTTCACGACCCTGCCACGAGCGTGAACATGGACGGGCCGATCGCGCTCGACGTGGGCTTCAACAGGGTCGATGCGAAGTCGCTCCTTCAGCTCGTGCCGGCGATCGCGCGGCCGGCAGGCACGTTCGACGGGCGAATCAAAGTCTACGGCACACTCCGCAAGCCGCGCGGGACTGGCTCGATCGCGATGAAAGACGTGTCGCTCACGTTGCCGCGGCTCGGCCAACGTTTCACGAAAGTGAACGGCAGCATCGGGATCAACGACAACAAGATCCAGATCCCGGAGCTCGAGCTGAAAGATCAGGGTGGCTCGGCCAAGTTCCGTGCGCTGCTCGAGCTCTCCACGAGCGACGAGTTCAAGGTCGAGCTGAATGCAAAGTTCGACGAGTTTCCGGTGCGCAAGCAGGGCGTGTTGATCGGTCGAGCCGACGCGACCGCGAAGATCAAGGTGCACTCGCGGGCGGAGCAAACGGATGTCGACGTCGGTTTGAGCGGCGTGTCGATCAATTTGACCGGCGACACCGGCGCGGACGTGCAATCGCTCGATACGAACCCGGAGATCGCGGTGATCGGCGAGGAAGTGGTGGAGAAGGAAGAGCCCGACCCGAAGGCGAAGGCGGCGATCGTCAACGTGACGATCCGCTCCGACGACTCGCTTTGGGTGCGGCGCGACGACTTCGCAGTGCGCATGAGCACGAAGCTGGCCATCCACGTCGCGCAAGGAACGCCGCAGATCACCGGTGACGTCAAGCTCGAGCGCGGCTACATCGCGCTCCTCGGCAAACAGTTCGACATCCAGCGAGGCACAGTCACGTTCACGGGTGGGCAGTCGGTGAACCCCTCGCTCGAGCTCACGGCGCAGTCGACCTCGTCCGGCGGCAAAGTGGTGCGCGTCGAAGTGAATGGATTCGTGAGCGCGCCTCAGCTCGCGTTTTTCGTCGATGATCAGGCGGTGAACGCCGGCGAAGCGCTGATCGCGCTCAACTCCCATGGCGACAATAGCTCCCAGTCCTCAGCCGAAGATCAGCTCGCGTCGGCGGCGATCGGTATGACCACGGGTTTACTCAGCCTGGGCGCGCGGCGCGAGTTCGGCGATTGGGTGCCGATGTTGTCGATCGACCAGAGCACGAGCGACACGCGCGTGCGGGCCGGGTTCGAAGCCGACAAAATCATCCCCAGCTTCATGAAGGGCTTCGTGCGCGGCGCGTACGTCGAGGGCGTCGTGAGCAGTGGCCAATCGCAAGGCGAGAACACCAACGGGAGCGCGCAGGCGGGCGTGCTGCTCGAGCTGAGCTTGCCGTCCGATATCGTGTGGGCCGGAAAGTACGGGCCGGGGCAGGTCTGGTCGCTCGACCTCGACTGGCGCCCTTAAACAGCCTCTAAACAGCCTCGTCCGAAGTGTGCTTCGTCACCGGGAGGTCACCCGAGACGAAGCACACTTCGGACGAGGCTGTTTAGAG
>Ga0193752_1001274_pt1 | contig 21286 bp, 16 predicted proteins | sample H1c1metaG_FD_144924 | JGI IMG/M metagenome (GOLD analysis project Ga0193752, IMG submission 144924) | Soil microbial communities from a riparian zone of the East river system, Colorado, United States - H1c1 | ecosystem: Environmental > Terrestrial > Soil > Riparian zone | place: USA: East River...
CTCTCGTGTGTTTTTATAGCATACAGACTGTGACCTCCGGTAAATACGAGGTCGGCCGTGTTGAGTAATTCTTTTTCCAGTCTTCTTAGTTCAGGAGGAGCGAATTTGAAAGCAGACAATTCATCCATACAGTCGAAGATGGTCATTATCGGCTTCAGCCCCTTCGTAAGCGGAAGAGCCATCGGTGTGTAGAACCAGAACAGATATTCCTTCATTTCATTGGCGATAAAGAATTTCTTCAGAATCGACCTTTGTTTAACAAATGCGGGATCCTCATCCCTGACATGAATCCTGAGAATATGCAATCCATCACTAGCCTTAATATCCAGCCTGTCCGTCTCCGAATTAAAGATGGTCTCTTCAATATAAAACACTCTGAAGTAAGGGGTTAGCCTCGTCAGCAGGTGCTGTGGTCTCTGGTACACAAAATCCCATCTCAGATGAGAGAAACAAACAATATCCATGTTGTTAAATTGAATTAATAGAGTATTCTAGGCTATAACCGCAATTATTGGACCCGGGAGCGACTTTATTTAGGCGGTTTAAGGGGGATGGACCTCAACAGCCGCGAAGGTACTCTTAGTTGAGCAGTATTTTCATCAATTAACCCATTTCTTTCATCTTCTATGTTTGTCGCCTGGGTGTAAACGTCGCCTGCTATGGGCAATTTTCTCAATTCGTCCTTATAAATCCTGATCTGTTCTGCCTGTTCCCTGGCGTCCTGCGGCCCTCCATAATTGGCAAAACCAAATCCACCCCATTCGCTGACTAACAGCGGCACCTGCTTTCTATAGAAGAAAGGATCACCCACAACTAGCGGAAATGCCGCCACGCCGTTCAATTGACCGTCTACAAGCTGTTTCAGCAATAGTTTCCAGTGTTCAATGTCGGGAGTATACAGATGGGCTGTCAGCAGATCTGACTTCAAACGACCTTCAAGTGACACATGCTGCCAGCCGTCATTGTCTACTACAAGAAACTGGGGATGATTGATATGCATATAATGGTACATATCAATGATATAATTCCTGGTTTCGGCATTCGTGGCGATGTCCTGGATGCCCCAGTCTTCATTATAAAGACTCCAGATCACTACCGATGGATGCGTTTCGATCAGCGCCAGCATCCTGATCAACTCTTCCTTGTGGTTTACCCGGCTGGCATGGCTGGAATGGTGGGGACTGGGAACTTCCACCCAGAGGAGCATGCCTATTTTATCTGCCAGGTTGTAAATTCTCGGGTCTACACCCGCAATATGAATTCTAACGAGGTTGCAGCCCAGGTCCTTCATGGCGTGCATGTGTTTACCGATTTCCTCGTAGGTGGATATGCCTGGCTGATAGAGAATGCCGTCGAGATAGGTAGGTTGGTTATTAAGATAAATGGTTGACCCACGCGCTTCTATCTTTCTAAGGCCAAAACGGGTTTCGATTTCAGATTCGCGTCCGAATTCATCTTTTAACCTGGCAACCAGCCGATACAAAACTGGATCTTCCGGAGACCAAAGCTTGGACCCGGGCAATTCCATCACCACCCTTTGCTGTTTCTGCCCCGCATCCAGCAACAAAACAAAATCTGCTGTGGCCAGCGGTTTCGGCTCTTTTTCCTTTCTTTCATAGACCAACAGCGAGATGGTGTATTTTCCCGGATCGTGGATTCTTGTGGTGAGGTTGAACCTTACCAGCTGGTCTTCGACTATGCTGACCACGCCGACACGTGATCGAAGCCTGTTCCTTTCAACTCTTTCCAGCCAGATGCTGCGGACTGCCCCCGTATGTGTCTGATACCAGATGCCGCCTCTTTTGTACACGTGAGATTCCTGCTTCCCTCTTGGAATGTCGGCATCCATGGTATCGGTGATCCTAACGGTAATCCGGTTAACTGGTTTAAGCAGTTCGTTGTTGAGTTCGTAAGAAAAGGAAGTGTATTCACCAACATGCGTATACTCACCTTCAATGGTGCTGATCTGGATTCCATTGAGCCAGACTTCGGTTTTATAACCGCAGGCGCCAAAAGTCAGCTGCCACATGGAAGTTGGCGAGTCGTTGGGATTTTCGTCGAGGGTAAATTCGCGTTCGTACCATGCAACCACCTTGTCGTGCCATTTCTTCACCCCATCATCAGTCGCGGCCTCGGTCATATGGTCCTCAATGGATCCGGGCCACAATGCAATGTGTACATAATGGTGGCCAAGATGCCAGTTTTCATGAATGCCATTTTCCCTGGTGTCAATTTCGAAATTCCAGTTGCCATCGAGTAACTGGAAGTCGGTGGTTCTGGACACTGCCCGCGGTAAGAGCTGGTCCTGTTCTGGTTCTTCAAGGCTTCTGGAAAGTCCATAGTTTGGATGAGCAATTTCCTCAATCATAATATTTCAGGTTCTTTAAGGATGATCAGATAAGATTTTGCTGAATGTGGCAAGCACCTCATCAACATAAAAAAGCTGTATGCTCAGCGGTTCATGGTTCCCCGTTTCCAGCTTTTTGCTGAAAACTACATGATTATTGTGGGAAATGGCGATAAAAGCAAACAGCTTGAATTCAGATTCAGGTACCGGTGTGGCATAGCCGGTAACACCTATTCCCCAGTTTGTCCGGAACAATTTGGAAACACCCAGGGCCATTTCGGAGGCAACGCGGTCCGAAACCGCATTAGTGGCGGTTGCATGTCCTTTGTCAACATTCAAATGCACACATTTTTGTTCGATGCTGTAGGTTGTGATGCCGCCTTCGAAGAACTTCAAAGCTTCTGTGGCCGTGGAGAGCGCCGTTTGCAGAAGACCCGAGCTGACGCTTTCAGCGACAGCAATTGATTCATTGTTCGCAATAAGGACCTGTCTTATGTTTTCAATTAGCCCGTCCGGAAATTTCAAATCGATCATGGTATGGAATGATGAGATCAATCAGCACACTAAAATTATGCCTTATCAAAGCCGCAGGAAATCATTCCTTCAATTTTTTTTAATAGCTTCCACCCATGAAAATGATTGCCTGTTTGCTGCATGTGTTCATTGCTGTTTCAATAATTTCCTGCCAGGATACCCCAAAAACCAGGGACCAGGTTATTTCAACTGATTCCATGACCCCCGCGCAGACGCATCTGGCCGCGAATGCTCTTAAAGGACTCCGGGTTGCGAATGGCCTCGAAGTAAAACTTTTCGCGGCAGAGCCGATGCTCCGCAATCCTACCAACATCGATGTGGATGACCGGGGAAGAGTTTGGGTTACCGAAGCATACAACTACCGTCCCCAGATCAATGGCAACCCTGTTAACCCTGAAGGAGACAGGATCATCATCCTCGAAGACACCAATCATGATGGCAGGGCCGACACTTCCAAAGTATTTTACCAGGGTCCTGAATTGAATGCACCACTTGGTATCTGCGTCCTGGGCGACAGGGTGATTGTATCTCAGAGCCCAAACATCTGGGTATTTTTTGACGACAACCATGATGACAAGGCTGACAGGAAAGAAATACTTTTCCAGGGAATCGGCGGCGAGCAACATGATCACGGCGCGCATGCATTCATTCCCGGCCCTGATGGAAAACTTTATTTCAATATTGGTAATGAGGGAACAACAATAAAAGACAAGAATGGCAAATCCCTGATGGATGATGAAGGAGACGCCATCGCGCCACCTAAATACAAGATGGGGATGGTTTTTCGCTGCAATCCTGATGGCAGTAACCTGGAATGTATGGCTCAGAATTTCAGGAACAACTATGAAGTGGCTGTTGACAGTTATGGCACAATGTGGCAGAGCGACAATGACGATGATGGTAACAGAGGTGTCAGGATAAATTACGTTATGCAGTATGGCAACTATGGTTATGTGGATGAGATGTCCGGAGCAAGCTGGTCATCCGGTCGTATTAATATGGAAGATTCCATTCCCTACAGGCACTGGCACCTGAATGATCCGGGAGTCGTTCCCAATTTACTGCAGACCGGCGCGGGATCTCCAACCGGAATAGTGTTTTATGAAGGTTCACTTCTACCAGAAAAATTCAGGCACCAGATGATCCATTGTGATGCGGGCGTAAATGTGGTGAGAGCCTATCCCGTTACTAAACAGGACGCGGGTTATTCGGCAACCATTGCGGATATTCTCAAAAATGAAACCGACAAATGGTTCAGACCGGCTGATGTTGCTGTAGCACCTGATGGTTCATTGATTGTGGCAGACTGGTACGATCCGGGTGTTGGCGGACATGCAGCCGGTGATCAGCTGAAGGGCAGGATCTACCGGATTGCTCCACCTGGCTCTACATACGAAATTCCAAAATACGACTACGCCTCTTCGTTAGACGCCATCAAGGCTTTGCAGAATCCGAACCTGTGCATAAGGCATCATGCCTACCAGTCCCTCAAAAACATGGGCGACAGTGCCATTGGTGACCTGAATAAACTATGGAGAAGTAATGGTGATCCAACGATGAGAGCAAGGGCCTTTTGGTTGCTGAGTCGCCTGCCTGCTGTTTCCGACTCCACGATATTTCAGGCGGTCCAGGATCCGCTTGCCGACATCCGGATCATAGCTATCAGAGCAACGGTTGACAAAAAGAAGAATATTACGGAGGTTGTTGCAAGGCTGGTGAATGATCCTGATGCGCAGGTGCGAAGGGAGTGTGCTCTGGCGCTGCGCCATCTGAATGATAAACGGGCCGCAGAGCTATGGGCAGAACTAGCTGCAAGGCATGACGGAAGAGACAGGTGGTATCTTGAAGCGCTGGGCATTGGAGCAGATCATCAATGGGACAGGTTTTTCAAAGCCTTTATTGACAAAGTTCAGGATCCCATGAGCAAGCCCGGATACAGAGACATAGTCTGGCGCGCAAGAACCGACCAGGCACTGCCTTACCTGTCGCGGCTTGCGCTTGAACCTTCCGAACTTTATACCCGCCTTCGGTATTTCAGGGCTTTTGATTTTCATAAAGGTCCTGCAAAGACAAAATACCTGCTGAGGATCCTTGCCGACACGGCTAATAACGACCCGGAGTATGCGAACCTGGTCCTCAACCTGCTCGACCGCAATTCGGTAGTTTCATCTCCACTCGCCAGGTCGGCTTTAAAGACAGCAGTAACGCATGCGAGCGGGCAGGAATTTATTGACCTGGTCAACAGGTACCAACTGAGAACTGAATCGAAAAGGCTGGAGGCACTCGCACTCGACAGTTCGGGTTCATCGATCGGAGAGGACGCAGCCCTGGCCCTGATCAGATTTGGCGGACTCGATATCGCCAATGACCTGGTCTTTGGTAAAGACACCACGAAGGCTTCCTGTATGATGAATTCCCTTGGAGGTGCAGGAAATATGCAAGCCATAGCCCTACTTAAAAAGGCAGCGCTGTCTTCAAAACTTGAATCGTCCCTTCGCAACCAGGCCGCGGTGCTCATCGGACGAAGCGGCGAAGGCCAGGAGGAAGTGATGCGGATGTTGGATTCAAAATCCATTCCTGCCAGTTTGAAACCTATACTCGCCCTGGGTATCAAGGATGCCTGGCAGGGTAATATCAGAAAAAAAGCCCAGGAATACCTTTCAGAAGGAAGTCCGGAAAGAAAGAAGGAGCCTGTGCTGGCAAAACTGCTGGCCCTGAAACCAGATGCCACTCACGGAAAACAAGTGTTCACGACCACCTGTGGTCTCTGTCACCAGGTGGGTGCGGAGGGAAAAAATTACGGTCCGCAACTGACAGAGATCGGCAACAAGTTACCAAAGGAAGAGTTGCTGAAGTCGATCGTGCATCCTTCAGCCGGGATCAGTTTTGGTTATGAGGGATGGGAGTTGAAACTCAGGGATGGTTCTATTCTGCCGGGTATTATCTCAAGCCGCACGGCGAAAGAAACCGAGTTGAAATTTCCCGGAGGAAGCACAAATAAAATTCCGAATACCGATGTCGTTTCCCGAAAGAAAATGAAGGAATCAATGATGACGGAAGGGCTTTATGAGCACATGACTGATCAGGATCTTGCGGATCTGCTGGAGTTTCTTTCCAAACTTAAAAGGTAACAGTTAAAGCCTAAAAAAATATTTCACGCAAAGACAGATTTCACGCAAAGGCGCCAAGAAAGCGCAAAGACACAAAGGGATACCTGTATTTCTTTGCGCTGAACTGATCGCAACTGAATATGATTACAATTGCGCCTTTGCGTGAAACTTATACAACTTTCAACGTCTCAACCTCTCTTCTGAAGTCAAACTGCAGATCCTCTTCCAGTTCTGGAATGAGTTTTTCAATTTTTTCCAGCTGCTGTTCATAGATCTTCAGCAGCACGGGTTGTTTACGGGAAACCAGGTTTTTGCTCATACACAATTTGCAGAAATGCACCAGCAATTCGGCGTTGGCGATCTTGGTGGTCATATACCGGTTTTGCCTGGATATATTCCTCAGCACCTTCCTCAGTGCCTTCTTAGTGAAATACACCGAGGCTTTTGGCAGTTCGATGAATTCTTCTTCCATTTCAAGTTTTAACGAATCAGTGTATCCCTGTGGGTTCTCCGAAAAGAACAGAAGGTAGGAAAGAAGTTCCTTGTTTTCCTTCTTAAACCGGGCCAGTCGCATGATCAGTTCTGCAAGTTTTTTGGGTGGCAGGTCCCTGATCTCTTTTTTTATTTCTTCTGAGCTTTCCGATTTCATGCGGTCAAAAATACCAATTGGCAGCGGCCAAACAAACTTGCCTATTTTTGCGCAGCAGTTCGAACCATGTCGGCAAAAGAAATAAACAGCAATTCACCACAGTTCAGGGAAGGAAGTTTTCGGAATTTCTCCGTTACACCCATGCTTGCCACGGACGCATCTTACTTCACGGTCATCATCGATTCCCTGCGCCGGCCACGCACTGCAAAGCCATCGGCTCCAATTGCCTCCGTCAAAACTGATCTGCTGACTCTTCATACTCCCGAACCGGCGATCGTATGGTTCGGGCATTCTTCCTATCTAATTAGTACCGATGAAATTAATATTCTCGTGGATCCGGTATTCAGCGGGCACGCCTCCCCATTACCCTTCCTGGTCAAAGCCTTCCCCGGTTCCGACGTGTACCATCCCGAGGACATGCCACCCATCGACCTGCTGATCATTACACATAATCATTATGACCATCTCGACACGCGCACCGTGTCCCTGCTTGCTCCGCGCATAAAAAAATGTATCGCACCACTTGGCGTCTCCGGAACGCTCGCAAATTGCGGCATCCCGAAGGAAAGGATCTCGGAAATGGACTGGTGGCAGGAGCAGGAATTTGAAGATATCAGTATTGTCGCCACACCCGCCCGGCATTTTTCAGGAAGGGGATTGAAACGCGGTGGTTCTTTATGGTGTTCGTTCGCGGTTACTGTTGCAGGTTATAAAATTTTTGTCGGCGGAGATTCGGGATATGACGGTCATTTTGCCGAAACGGGTAAACGATTTGGTTTCTTCGATCTGGCAATACTTGAATGTGGTCAGTATAGTAAGTACTGGCCCTTCATCCACATGATGCCAGAAGAAACTGTGCAGGCTGCCATTGATCTCAACGCAAAATGCCTGCTACCTGTGCACTGGGGTAAGTTCGCCCTCGCCAACCACCCATGGACCGACCCCGTGGAAAAACTGGTGACCAGTGCGGCAGAAAAGGGGATGAAAATTACCACGCCGATGATTGGTGAGCCGGTTATCCTTGATAAAAAATATCCCTCATCTCACTGGTGGAAGGACTGAAGTTTAAGAAACGCCTTACCAAGATATTTGATCAGGTCGCTGGCAATTAGTGAAGGTTCGGACACAGACTGCACCGCGATATCGCCAGCCAGGCCGTGGAGAAATACGCCCGCGATCGCTGCCTGCTCTGCGCTATAGCCCTGGGCGATAATTCCCGCAATGATACCCGTAAGCACGTCACCTGCGCCTGCAGTGGCCATGCCAGCATTCCCCGTTGAATTAAAATAACCTTTTCCTCCGGGTGTGGCAATAAAACTGTGATGACCCTTCAGCACTATCGTCGCCCCTGATTCATGCGCTTTACGGATGGCCAGCGCAATTTTCTCAAAATCATTGTTGGTGTCGCCGAAGAGAGATGTAAATTCTTTTGGATGCGGAGTGAGGACCGAATTCTTAGGAATCATCGTCTGTAGTTCCCTGGATTCGGAAAGTATATTCAGCCCATCGGCGTCGATCACCATGCCTTTTGTACCTGCTTTGAAAATCGTACTGATCAATTCTGCATGAGTTGGATAAGATCCCAGCCCAGGGCCGATGGCGACGACATTGTATTTGCCGGCATCATGCATCTCCAGGATATGTGTGTCGCCTTTTTCGATCTTGCAGATTGATTCCGGACAACCGGTCTGAATAAATGCACTGCCGGACTCAGTAACATGGGTGGTCAGCTTGCCGGCGCCGCTTCGAAGGACCGCTTTGGCGCACAGCAATGCCGCACCCATCATTCCCCTGCTTCCCGCCACCAGCGCCGCATGACCATATGTGCCCTTATGTGAGTGCTGTTTTCTCGGCCGGATGATACTGGCTACCATGTGATTGCTGATCAGCTGAAATGGAGGATCGGTAAGTCCCGGGAAATCGGGATGCAGACCGATGTCAAGGATATCCAGTTTTCCAAGGTCGTCTTCATTTTCGCCGATAAGAAATGCCACCCGGTAACACTGGAAGCTCAGGGTATTTGTCGTCCTGATCCGCACATTGCCTGCGGAAGAACGGTCGGCATACATACCGGTGGGCATGTCTATTGCGACAATTGGATTGCCGGATTGGTTAAGATGACCGACTAACAGAGAGGTCAGGCCTTCAAGTGGCCTGTTCAGTCCAGTGCCTAATAATGCATCAATGATCATAGTGCCCGGGGCGATAACGGGGAATAGTTCATTGGACGAGATGAAACGAATGGGAACACCGGCCTGATGCAGACGCGCGAGGTTGGTTTGAAAGTCTGCTGTTCCTAAAAATCCGAATTCAAGAATATAAACAGACACTTCTGCCTGTGCCACTGACAACAGCCTCGCGATTACGAGCCCGTCACCGCCATTGTTTCCCTTGCCACAGAAAATGCTGAAATTCCTGCCCTGATAATTTTTCAATATCCATTCCGTGCATTTCGAGGCAGCTCTTTCCATCAGATCGATCGACTCGATTGGCTCATTTGCTATGGTGAACGCGTCCCAGGCCCTGATCTGTTCGGTGGAGAGAATTTGCATAATTCAAATTACCTTATTTTGAGTAAAAGGTAAGGAGGAACTCGGTGCCAGCGCCCGGGCTGGTCTGAACCTGTATAGTTCCCTTGTGCAGTTGCATGATCTGTTTGCAAAGACTGAGGCCGATGCCGGTACCATTTTTCTTTGTACTGAAAAAAGGGATGAAAATATTTTCAGCGACCTCGGGTGTCATCCCGGTTCCATTGTCGGCAATCCTGATGACGGTTCTGTGCTCTGCATTTAATGAACCGGTTAATATGATCAGAGGTTGGTCTCTGTCCTTCACCGCTTCAATGGCATTTACCAGCAGGTTGATGAGGACCTGCTCGATCAGGTTGACATCGGTTTGAAAATGCAATTCCGGATCTTTTAAAATAGTATCTACCTCAATATTTTTTTGTTCAAGTGTGGGCTGCATCAGCGACAGTAGGTTTTCAAATACGTCTCTGACCAATACCGTTTGGAGGGTGAGTGTGGTGATCTTGTTTAGATTGCGGTAGGTCTGCGCGAACTTCAACAATCCTTCACTTCTCTTGCGTATCGTTTCAATTCCCAGTCGCAGGTCGTCGGTGGCGTTGTCATCATTGAAGGGACTATCTTCCAGCCTGGTCTTAAGTGTTTCCGCCAGTGAGGAGATCGGCGCTACAGAATTCATGATCTCGTGGGTCAGCACACTAAGCAATTTCTGCCAGGCCTTGGATTCGGTTTCATCCAAAGCCTCACTGATGTTTTGAAAGGCAATCAACCTGAATGATTCGCCGGAGGTCTGAAAAGTTGTTGCCGAAAGCAATACTTTGAGCGAGGTGGTTTTCTGATGAAGGGCGGCGATCTTTTCCGCACCTGAACGCAGTTCAATGATGTCGGTATACAGGAAGGGATCTCTTTTTTCCAGTGAGTGGATGGTTTTTAGATAAGGCAGCTGAAGCATTTTCTTTAATGATTCATTCATCCATACTATTTCACCGCTGTTGTGATTATAGGAGAGTATCCCCGTGCCGATCATTTCCAGGATCTTCTGCAGATATTGATACTGGGTTTCCTTCTCCTTGCTGATCAGTTTTAGCGTGTTGTTGATCCTGTTGAAACCTTTGTGCAGCAGCCTCAGCTCCGGCACTTTTGTGGATTCATTGAAGTTCCGGGAAAAATCACGGTAATGAACGGCGTCGATAAATTGATAGATCTCTTCAAATGCAGATTGCTGAAAAGTATACAGGCGATAGCAAAGGAAAGCAATCGCAGGAAGGATCAATATCAGGAAGATAAACCTTTCCGTCACTATGACCCAGGCAGCCAGACAGAGTACTATCAGCAACAGCGCCATCCTGACCAGCTGACGGGATGCAAAGGTTTTAAATATCATGCTTACTTAACCTTCTGTACAGGGCGGTTCTCGTTAACCCGAGTTCTTTTGCAGCTTTGGTAATATTGCCCTGATGTTTTTCAATCACCCTGAGAATTGTATTTTTTTCCACCGCATTCAGCGTGGTTTCTTCTGCCTGAGCCGGTCCCTCATAACTTTTCTCGATCGGAGAGAAGATGAGATCTTCTGCCTTCAGCGTGCTTTCTTCGGCCATGATCACCGCCCTTTCGATGATATACTGTAATTCACGGACGTTGCCCGGGAAATGATGCTTCATTAATTTGTCAAGTGCTTTGGGTTCAAATACTGCGGGGCTTCTCAGGTACTTGGTGCTGTATTGCTCACTGAAGTGCTGCGCAAGTAGTATGATGTCCCGTCCCCTGTTTCTTAATGGAGGCACGATGATCTCGACAGTGTTGATCCTGTAAATAAGGTCTTTGCGGAAGCGGTGTTCGTTGGCCAGTTCGGAAAGCGGAACATTGGTAGCACAGATCAGCCGGATGTCAATCGGGATCATGTCGTTGCTTCCTAGCCTGCTCACCTGCCTGTTTTGCAGCACGCTCAACAGTTTTACCTGCAAGTGCAGGGGGAGGTTGCCGATCTCATCGAGAAAGAGAGTTCCTTTATTCGCCATTTCGAATCTACCGGGCCTGTCTTCCCTGGCATCGGTGAATGCCCCTTTTTTGTGACCGAACAGTTCACTTTCAAATAGTGACTCTGTCAGCGCTCCCACATCCACTTTTACAAAAGGCCCATGCTTGCGTAGAGACCTCTCATGTATGGCCCGGGCGATGATATCTTTTCCCGTTCCATTCTCGCCGAGAATGAGAATATTGGCGTCTGTAGGCGCGATCTTGTCGATCTTGTAGGAGATGTCTTTCATTGGCGCCGACTCGCCAAGCAGGTCGTTGATGAAGGGCTGTTGCGCAGGAGCTCCAGCATTGCCCGTGGCAGTTTTTCTTTTCAGTGTTTCGGTAATGGTTACCATCAGCTTCTCGTTATGCCAGGGCTTCACCACAAAGTCTGCCGCTCCTTCTTTGAGTGAGCGAACTGCCAGGTCAATATCGCCATAGGCAGTGATCATGATGACCGAGCTGGTGGATTTCATCTTCCTGATCTCCCGAAGCCAGAAAAAGCCTTCATTGCCAGTATTGATGGCGCTGTTGAAGTTCATGTCTAACAGGATCAGGTCAAATTGTTTTTTGGAAATCAACGACCTGATGTTCTCGGGGTTTTTCTCAACGACGACTTCGTGAACAACCGTTTTGAGAAGCAGGCGCACGGCAGTGAGCACATCAGTATCATCATCAACAATCAGTATGGAGGCATTTTTTAATTGCATAAAATTCCAATGATGCCAGTCACCTGCTGCAATTATACCATAAATACAAGGTGGTGACAACTAATTTTTTATGTTGGGCCCTGTGTATGAAACTGTATCGATACCGGACAGTTTCTGTATCGCATTGATGGGTGGGGTAGACCAGGCCCAATGCTAAGATGCTGATTGTTAAGTCATACATAGTTTGGCACATTGTTCAATTATCATAGACAAAATATAATTGTAAAGTGGACAGAGCGATTAAAAAAAAGACATGGACAACAAAGCGTATAATCACCATTGCAGGGATTACGCTTTTGGTCATCCTTATCGCAGGAACCTATTGGATGAGCTCGGGGAAAAGCCGGCTCAACGTAGACACCGAGAGAATAACGGTCAGCCAAGTGAAGTCGGGCGTTTTCCAGGAGAACATTCCAGTCAATGGCATTGTGCTTCCTCTCACCTCTATTTACCTGGACGCCACCGAAGGTGGAAGGGTGGAAGAGAAGTATATTGAGGACGGCGCCATGGTTAAAAAAGGCGATCCCATCCTCCGGTTGTCAAATACCGACCTGTTGATGACTATGGTGAGCCAGCAATCGGTAGTGTACAATACCCTTACGCAGATGCAGATCAACAGGAACGCTGCCATTCAGAATACGGTGAGCAAGCTCAACGAAGATGCGGATGCGGAGAGCATGCTGAAGGAAGCGGAGCGGATCTATACGCTTAACAAGGGGCTGTATGCGAAAAAGGCGATCGGGTCGCAGGAATACAAAAAATCGGAAAACGACTACAACTATTACCTGACAAAGAAAAAACTGGCCCAAAGGATCCTTGAACAGGATTCAATTTCCACCGACCAACAGTTGAAGCAGGACCGTCAATCCTACGGCGCCTCGCAGAATGCCCTTGGCCTAATGGAGAAAAAAGTTGGCGACCTGATCGTACGTGCGCCGGTCGACGGGCAGCTTACGTCACTTGACGTTGAAATCGGTCAGAACAGGAATAAAGGAGACCGGCTGGGACAAATTGACGTAACCGGCGCCTACAAGGTTAGGGTGGATGTCGATGAGCATTATTTCTCCAGGATTTATAAAGATCTTCCTGCAACGTTCTCGTTTGCCGGCAAGGATTATAAACTTAAGATCCGGAAAGTGTACACCCAGGTGACAGCGGGCAGGTTCCAGGTAGACATGGAATTCGTTGGAGCGGCTCCGAGCAATATTATCAGGGGACAGACCCTGCAAATTTTACTGGCATTAAGTGACGAAAGAAAAGCACTTTTACTGGCCAAAGGCGGATTTTACCAGCAGACAGGCGGCAACTGGATCTTCAAAGTGAAAGCCGATGGGGGCGAGGCCTACAAGGTCAATATCCAGCTCGGCAACCAGAACCGGGATTATTATGAAGTGCTGAACGGGCTGGAATCCGGTGACAAGGTAATCACCAGCAGTTACGAGAATTTTGGCAACGTTGAGTTATTGAAACTATCTAAATAAAAAAGAGATCAATCCTTAAATCATGATCAGGATAAACGAACTGGAAAAAGTATACCGGACCGAAGAGGTGAAACCATTGCGCTGAACAAGCTCACCATGGAAGTCAAACAGGGCGAATTTGTCGCCATCATGGGGCCTTCGGGCTGTGGTAAGTCAACGCTGTTGAATATTCTCGGATTGCTTGACGATCCGGACAACGGCAGTTTTATGTTTAACGGCATCGAGGTCGCCGGATTCAATGAAAGAAAAAGAGCCGAGCTGCGGAAGCGGAACATTGGCTTTGTATTCCAGAGTTTCAACCTGATCGATGAACTGACAGTTTTCGAAAATGTTGAACTGCCATTGATTTACACTGGCGTGAAATCAGCGGAACGAAAGATCCGCGTTGATCAGGTACTTGAAAAAGTACAGATCATGCATCGCCGCAACCACTATCCTCAACAGTTGTCCGGTGGTCAGCAGCAAAGGGTGGCGGTCGCCAGGGCCGTGGTGAATAAACCCAAGCTGATCCTTGCGGATGAACCTACTGGTAACCTCGATTCATCAAATGGTAATGAGGTGATGCAGTTGCTCACCGATCTCAATGAGCAAGGCACCACCATAGTGATGGTGACGCACAGTGAGCACGACGCGAGATACAGCCACCGGATCATACGCATGCTGGATGGACAAACGGTTCTGGAAAACATCATGATCTAAGAAAATGATCAAGCAATACTTTACGATAGCATGGCGAAGTTTGGCGAAGAACAAAATGTTCTCGCTGATCAACATTTTCGGATTGGCGGCGGGTATTTGCTTTACGATCGTTATCGTGGCGTATTGTTGGTTGCAATTGAGCGTGAACCGGGATTTGAAAAATGCCGACCATCAATATATCATTCAAAGCGATTGGAAAGACAAAAATGCAGGGTTTGATCTTGCGACTTTCGGGCCGCTAGCGATGGAAATGAGAAGGCAATACCCCGAGCTTGTCAAAAATTATTTCCGATTCGACGGTGTAACCTCCAACGTGTCAAAAAATAATACCGCTTTTCGCGAGAACATACAGATCGGCGACAGCCAGATGATCGAAATGTATGGCTTTAAATTATTGCAGGGTAACCCGGCAACTGCGATGAGGGAGCCATTTTCCGCAGTCATCACTGAAAAGCAGGCAATAAAATATTTTGGCAGAAAGGACGTCCTGGGCGAGTCGATCACTATTGAAAGTTTTAACGGCTCCAAGAAGGAGTTCAGGATTACCGGAGTAATGAAAACACCGCCGCCGAACTCGGTTACTTTCTTAAATCGCGACAACGACAACCAGATTTTTCTTCCTGAGAACACGCTGAGTTATTTTGGCAGGGATCTCAACACCTGGCAGAATCAGCACATAGTGGGCTACCTGGAGCTACAGCCAGGGGCTAACGCAAAACGCGTGGGCGAGTTGATGAAAGTCACGCTGTCTTCAAATATTTCACCTGACCTGGCGTCACAGGTAAGGCCATACCTGGTGAAACTGACCGATTACCACCTCGGCAAAGAGAATGCATCTGTAAAAAAGATGTTGTATACACTTGCTTTTATTGCACTGTTTATTTTGGGCATGGCGATTGTCAATTTTATCAATCTTTCCATAAGTAAAGCATCAGAACGAATGCGCGAAATTGGTGTTCGAAAAGTACTGGGCAGTTCCAAAGCAGCTTTGATCGCGCAATTTCTTTCCGAATCGGTTTTAATTGTTTTTATTTCTACCGTACTCTCAGTCGGTCTATATGCTTTCCTGCGGCCATATTTTAATGGAGTATTAAATACCGAGCTCCCCGAGGTGTTTGCTTATCGACCTGTTCAGTTCTTTTACCTTTTTGTTTTTGCCCTCGTGCTGGGCATTGCAGCAGGCATTTACCCGGCGTTTATCCTGTCGTCGCTTCAGTCGGTTGACTCACTTAAGGGGAGGCTCGGGTCAATGCAACAGAATGTGCTTCTCAGAAAGGCCCTTATAATATTGCAATTTTCTACCGCTGCCATTGTGTTGAGCAGTGCATTGCTGATTTCTGCACAGGTGGATTATTTCTTCAGCAAGGACCTGGGATATAACAAGGATTTTATCGTAACTGCGCAAATGCCACGCAACTGGAATCCAGAAGGCATACGCAAGGTGGAACAGCTGAGAGATCGGTTTGCAGAATTGCCAATTGTCCAAAATGCTACGGTGTCTTTTGAAATACCTGACGGGAATATATCCGGCAGCTCGATCATTTACAGATTCGGACAGGATTCCAGTCAGGGAATCGCCGCGCAAATACTGTCCGTCGACAAACACTATCTCGATACCTATAAAATTCCACTTTCTGCGGGCCTTAATATCGATAATAAAGCGGGCTCTTTGTTGAACCAGATGGTCTTGAATGAATCGGCCTGTAGGGCTTTGAAGCTTGACCCGCAGCAAGCAGCGGGACAACGACTGCGGCTTGTCGGATGGGGTGGTTTCGTTGGCGAAATCGTTGGTGTGACCAAGGATATCAATTTTGGTCCACTACAGCAAAAAATTGCGCCACAGGTGTACGCAGACGTGAAGACGGTAAACATCTATCGCTTCATTTCCATAAAGTTGAAGGCGGGCAATATTCCTGACGAAATACAGACCCTGCAAAACAAATGGGCCAGCCTGTTGCCTGGAACCCCGTTCGAATACCGTTTTATGGATGAAATGCTTGCCAAGACTTACGAAACGGAATTGCAACTTAAAAAAGCGGCTTATGCAGCGACAGTGTTATCTATTGCGATCGTTTTGCTCGGAGTGATCGGATTGGTTGCGCAAAACGTTAGCAAAAGAGCCCGTGAGATCGGCATTCGCAAAGTGCTCGGATCGTCCATCACAGGTATAATTACCCTCTTCCTTAAAGAATTTATTGTCATTATCATCATTGCCTGCCTTATAGCTTGCCCTATTGGCTATCTGATCATGCACCGGTGGCTCAGCGACTATGCTTACCATGTTGCAATTAACGCCGTTCCATTCAGTATTTCCGTGGGAATATTATTAATAGTAACAATAGCATTAATTGCCCTCCAAACATTTAAGACGGCAATAGCAAATCCCGTCAAATCAATACGAACAGAATAATTATTATGATAAGACTAGAACACATATACAAGTGGATCAACAATGGTGCGGCAAGAGTTTTCTTGCTGAAGGATGTCAGCCTGACCATCAACGAAGGTGAATTTGTTTCTATTATGGGTCCATCGGGATCGGGCAAGTCAACACTGCTGAATGTGATTGGCATGCTTGACCAGGCTGATGAGGGAAATTATTTTTTCTTTGATGACGCAGTTCACCAACTTAAGGAAAAGCAACGCGCTAAACTGTACAAGAAAAATATCGGCTTTGTTTTTCAGGCCTATCACCTGATCGACGAGTTAACCGTTTACGAAAACATTGAAACCCCATTATTGTATCACGATGTTCCATCCGCAGAGCGAAAATCACTTGTAGCGGACATGCTGGATCGTTTTCAAATCGTTGGCAAGAAAGACCTCTTTCCTTCGCAATTGTCAGGTGGCCAGCAACAGCTGGTGGGCATAGCCAGGGCGCTGATCATTAAGCCGAAGATTATCCTGGCGGATGAGCCAACGGGCAACCTCAATTCAAAACAGGGGGAGGAGATCATGGAACTTTTCAGTCAATTAAATCAGGAACAGGGTGTCACTATCATCCAGGTAACCCACTCTGAAAAGAATGCAGCCTATGGGTCGCGGATCATTCAATTGCTGGATGGTATGATAGCAGAAAATTAAAATGAATAAAATGAAATTATTACTCAGGATATTAATTATTCTGCCGGCCATGACATGTGTGGCTGCGAAGGCGCAGGATAGCACTGCCATCAAAGGCAGGTTAAGCCTGGAGCAATGTGTGCAGACCGCGCTGAAGAATAATCTTGAAGTGCAACAGGGTAAACTGCAGACGATGTCGGGGAAGATCAACTGGAATCAGGCAAAACTCAACCTGTTGCCCACCGTGAATGGTAATGCAGGTAGTGGCATCAACCAGGGTAGGAGTATTGATCCTTATACTAATACCATTATCACTGAACCCATAGATTTTTCAAATTATGCACTCGGTGCGCAGCTGGTGCTCTTCAACGGCGGAGCACTTCGAAACAGTGTTGGCGAAAAGTCACTTACTTACCAGGCGACCGTGCAGGAATTACAACAGGCAAAGGAAAATCTTACCATTTCTGTGCTGCTTGCCTACCTCCAGGTATTGAGTACCGAGGACCTGCTGGTACAGGCCAGGGCACAAGCTTCGCTGTCAACAGAGCAGGTGAGAAGGCTGGAGGTGCTTGACAGCAGTGGCGCGATTTCGCCTTACGAACTCGAAGACCTGAGAGGACAGTTGGCCAATGATGAGTTAGCCATCCTTACCGCCCAAAACGACCTCGAGACAGCAAAACTTTCGCTTTGCAAACTGATGAATGTGAGGTATTCAAATCAATTGAAAGTCGAAAGGCTGGACAGCAGCAAATTCACGGGCCGGGATATGCCGCAGGCAGAGGCAGTGGTGACAAATGCGTTAAACTCGCTGCCCGGCATCAGGGCTGCAGACCTTCGGTATCGCAGCGCGGGGAAATCGGTAGGAGTTTACAGGGGTGCACTTTTTCCCCGGCTGACAGTCAACGGGGATGCCTCCACGAATTATTCGAGCAACGCCCGCAGCCAGGTATTTCTCGACTACCAGAATGAACAATCTGAAGATTATGTGATGGTTGGGTCTAATTCATTACCTGTGTACCGGAAGGTGGAAAACTTTGACTCACGGAAGATAGATTATGGAAAGCAACTCAATAATAACCTGTTCACATCTTTCAGCCTGAATCTAACGGTACCTCTGTTCAATGGTTTGCAGGCGAGGAACAACATCAGGCTGGCGAAAATCGAACAAAAGAATCAGGAGCTGATCTCCGCGACCACGAAAAATACTATTCAGCAGGCCGTTGAGCAGGCCTATATCAACATGGCTACGGCAAAGGAAAGACAGCAGGTTTTACTGCGGCAGGTGGCGGCCTTTGGTGCATCTTTTCAGTCGGCTGAGATCCGTTTCAACGCGGGGGTGGGGAATTCTGTGGACTATCTTACCGCGAAAAATAATTACGACAAGTCGAAAACCAATCTGATCAATGCACAATATGATCGGGTACTAAAGAATATGGTCCTGCAGTATTACAACGGAGAAAACCTTTTCCCCTGAACTATTTTACTCTTTCGTGGATAAGCGGCGCAAGAAGGGAAGCCCATTGCGCATACTCCTTGCCGGAAGGATGGAGGCCATCGGAAGCGATCAATGAGGAATCGTCCATCATCATCCGGGTGGTTGGGGTGATGTCGACATACACGCAACCATGAGCAGAAGCAATATCCCTGTTGATGGCGTTGAAATTATCGATCTCCTGGGCAACTGCAGCCTTTTGAGAGGTGGGTACAGATGGAGTGACGCCGTAGTCGGGCATGCTGAGCACGAAAACATGCGCCGCATCATCGCCCGCATAATGAATGGCTTTTTCAACGAGTGAAGTAAAATGAGTTCTGTAGGTGGCGGTGTCCACGTCTTGAAACTGATCATTGACCCCGGCCAGTAGCGTAACCAGGTTGTATTTGGATTCCAGCGAAGCGGCATCGACCGCTGCAAGTATCTCATCGGTGCGCCAACCGGTCTTGGCCACATAGGTAATCGGGTCCAGGTTGATCTTATCCTGTTTCAGCAAAACTGCAGTTTGTGCCGCAAACCGTTCAGACTCGCCCACCAACTCTCCAATTGTATAAGAATCTCCCAGCGCAAGCAAGCTAAGATCTGTGGTGTCCTGATTGACGGATGATACTTTTTTCGTGCATCCGACGCCGGTGCCCGCTACCAAGGCTCCAAACAGAAGAAGATAAAAAATTGATTTCATAAGGTGATATACATTGATTTGCACTGGTAGGATTACAAACCTTGTGCTAGGATTCAATAAAAACGCAGGGTTGGGCCATTTATTTTATAAATGACTAGGTAACAGATTGGTTTAAGGACGGATTTCCCCATAAAAAAGCCGCCAGACCAGCTGACGGCTTCCGATGCCTCAGGGCATCCCAGTTATTTTAACAGAAAATCCTGGTTAGGCGATACTAACGGGATGTTTCCATGAATTGACTGTCGATTGCATGAATACCTCCTTTTTTTTGATGAATAACTAAGTTAAGAAAGAATGAGAATCCGGCGGTACGGCCTTTGCATATTCTTTCCCATAATATATAAAGTATGAAAACATTTGGGATTATCCTTATTGTCGCCGGTATCGCCATGATCATCATCCGAGGGTTCTCTGTGCAGACAGAGAAGAAAGTAGTGGATGTTGGTCCGCTGGAAATAAATAAAAAAGAAAACAAGTGGGTGGGCTGGCCAACCTATGCCGGCGGTATCGTAGCCATTGTGGGCGTTATCATGGTGATCAGCGACAAAAGGAAATAACCTTTTCTTATTCTTATTTTCTGAAGATCTCCAGTTTTCGGAATTCCACTTCTGATCCTTCGGCCTGGACAGCGATATGGCCCTTGCTGGCCGTGCTGCCGTAGCCATCGTTGACAAGGTCTCCATTGACCCAGACTTTAATGGTATTGCCAATACAGGAGATCTTCATTGTATTCCATTCGCCCAAAGGTTTCTCTGAGTTGTCAGTCAGATTCTTTATTCGTCTTTCCTTTCCTTCCGTGATGCCCCATTTCTCTTTGGGGCCTCTTCTTGTTTCCATTTTAGGCACTTTTATGTCTTCAACTATGCACCAGAAATCACCCGCATTTTCGTGCATCATCTGTACTTCGATTGATTTTGGAAACATCTTATATAAGGCTCTTGGCGTGGAGGCATGCACCAGTACGCCGCAGTTGCCGGGCTTACCGGCAAATCGGTATTCTACATTCAACTCATAGTTTTCATACACGGTGTCGGTAATGAGATGACCATTTGGTGTGCCAAGGCTAACCAGGAGCCCATTACGCACGATGAAAGGATTTATAGCAGTGGAATTTGAGTCCATTTCGGGGACGTCCGTATGCCAACCTTTAAGGTCCTTGCCATTGAACAGCGAATAGCCCTGGGCATTGATGCTGCCAGTGGTAATGGTGAAGAAGATGATCGTAAAGATGAACGCAAAACGCTGGGACATAAAATTGTTTTTGGAAGCAATGGTTGTTTGTTAACCGGAACAATGCAGTGTGACATTGCTCCGGTGAATATAAGATGGAGCAATGAAAGATCAGCTATAAGGAACCATTTTCTTCTGTTCATTGCTGATGGTGGCGAGTTCAACGATCCTGATAGTATTCCTGGCGTGTTCGGGCATCACTCTGAGTGGCGCACGACCGGTGATGGCATCGTACACATTGATAAAATAGTCGAGGTAATTTCCTGGTTCGGTTTCTACTTTCGCTTTAATGTTGAGCCCGCTGATACTGGTCTCCAGGCTGCCCCACATGAATTCTGGTTCAACGCCCCAATTCGGCTGGTTGAGGGGTGTGGCTCCCGCTTTCAATGCATCTTCCTGAACATCCATACCATATTTTAAGAATGAACCCTTGTCGCCATGTAGGGTATAACTCGGACCTTTTTCCCTGACCAGCATTCCTGCCGAGAGATGCACATTCAATTCCGGGTAGTGCAGGATCAGGTCAAAACGGTCAGTGGCCTCGGCGCCCTTTCTCTGTATCTGGATGTCGGCAAAAATTTCTTTCGGAAGGCCGAAGAGATCGAGGCTCTGGTCGATAAGATGCGAACCAAGGTCGTAAAGTATGCCCGACCCCGGAATTTCCTTTTCTCTCCAGGCATTTTCTCTGAGTGCGGGACGATAACGGTCATACCGGGCCTGATAGTCGACCAGTTTTCCGAGCACTCCG
>Ga0193752_1001275_pt1 | contig 21264 bp, 19 predicted proteins | sample H1c1metaG_FD_144924 | JGI IMG/M metagenome (GOLD analysis project Ga0193752, IMG submission 144924) | Soil microbial communities from a riparian zone of the East river system, Colorado, United States - H1c1 | ecosystem: Environmental > Terrestrial > Soil > Riparian zone | place: USA: East River...
GCGTCTCCTCAACCGCTCCAGGCGCTGCACACGGGCCCTTTTTCCTCTACCCCCCCTCCACTGCGGTTGTTTGGCCGCACGTAGGCAAGAAGGCCGAAAAGTGTCCGCGATGTCCCCGGTCTATACACAGACGAGGAGGGGCAGGCCCGCGCCCGTGAGCGGCGGAGCCGCGATGTGCGCGGGGCGGGGTGGTGTGATCGGAATGGCGGTGGCGTGTCGGTTCTACCACCCCCCCGCCCCTCCTGTCCAGGAGGGGGGCTTAAACCCCGCTCTGGCGAGCAATCCCGACCCTCCCGTGCGCTCAGGCGCGCTTCGCGACGATGACGCAGGTGGCGCGGGCGAGGGCGACGGTCTCGCCGGCCGGGTTCGTCACGCGGGCGTCCAGCACGAGCTGGCGGCCCGTCCTTTCCACCAGCCGCGCCTCGACCTCGATGTAGGCGTCCGTCGGCGGGACGGGGCGGAGGAAGGTGGTGTCGAGCTGGCTCGTCAGGCTCGGCGGGGCCACGAGGTAGCTGAGCGGCCCCACGGCGTTGTCGATGCAGGCCACGATGATCCCGCCCTGGAGGAAGCCCGCGGGGTTCTGGAACCGCGGCTCGACGGGGAAGCGCACCACGAGCACTCCGGCAGCCTCGTCGTAGTGGCGGAAGTCCCCGCCCAGTTCCGTCAGCACGGGCGGGGGCAGGGCCAGCCCGGCGGCGCCGGCCGCCTCCATGCGGCGGCCCAGCGTTTCGAGCAGCGACGCGTCCACGGACGGCCTAGCTCTGCGCGGCCGGCGGCGCCTCGCCCGTCAGCGACTCCGGCGCGCGCTCCTCGTTGTACTTCGAGGGGCACTTCACGAGGATGTGCTCGGCCACGAACACGTCGCCCTCCATCTGCCCGTCCACGACGACGCGCTCGGCGTCCTCGAAGTTGGCGGGCTTGGGGTCGGCGTAGACGACGCGGCGGACGATGCCGTCCTCGTCGCGCATGTGGAACGAGAACTGGTCCGCCGCCGGGTCATAGGCCATCGGCTGGTCGCGGAGCCACTCGCCGACGACGTGGGCGCGGCGTCCGCCCTCGGTCGCCTGGGTGAACGTCTCGTAGCCGCCCACCTGGTTCTTGAACGAGGTGACGACGAGGGTCCCGAAGCCCAGGATGAGCAGGAGGCCGACGACAGTGCGGGGGCGCATGGCGGGGAGGGCTTGGGTCTTGGGGCTTGGGACTTTGGAGAATGCGCCTGGGTTCGGTCTTAAGTCTCTGGCATTCCAAAGATCAAAGTCCGAAGACCCAAGCCCTATCCCCTCATCTCCCGCTCGACGCGGGCGAGGCGGCGCTCGGTGCGGTAGAGCAAAAGAAGAATGCCCGCCCACACGATGAGCACAACGGCGAGGACGACGGGGATCTTGCTCTCGGCCAGCATCGCGCGCTCGATGCCGCGGGGCGGCTGCGTGGTCTCGGCCTGCGCGGCGGCGGGGTCGAGGACGGCGATGGTGGTGTCGGCCTGCATCGGGGACGTAAGCGAGCGGGGGGAAGCTAAGGGCCCCGCCGGGGGCGGTGGGGCGTGTTTCGTGTGAGATCAGGCCGCCGGGGCTGGGGTCTGCGGGGCGGCCGTCGGGACCGGGCCGGGCGTGGCGAGGTGGAGGTCGAGGCCGCGCTCCTCCAGCGTGAGTTCGGCCACGCGCGTGCGGACGCGGAGGGTGTAGATCCACCACCCCAGCAGGAGGAAGCCCGCGGCGCAGGTGTAGAACACCCACCGCATCTGCGGTGCGATGTCCATGTCCGAGAACGCGGGGTTCCCCTCCGCGCCGGGGTGGAGGCTCGCCATCCGGCGCGGGAGGACGTACGTCAGAAAGGGCATCGTCGCCATCCCGAACAGCGCGTAGGACGCCGCCAGCCGCGCCCGCACGCGCGGGGCGTCCACGGCGCCGCGCAGGACGAAGTAGGCCCCGCAGATGAGGAGCTGGATCGCCACCATCACCTGCCGCGGGTCGCCGCTCCACCACAGGTTCGTGCCCTGGAACCACGTGAACCGCGACCACACGATCCCCGTGAGCATGCCGACGATGCCGAAGGCCGTCGCCACGAAGGCGGCCTGCTCGGCGCGCACGTCGTGGATGCGGCGGCCCGTGCCGAGGTAGCGCGCCGAGTGCCACGCGGCCACGGTCCACCCGAGCATGAGGGTGAACCACATCGGCACGTGGAAATAGAGGTTCCGCGCCGTCTGCTCCAGGATGGGGAGGTTCGACACGTCGCCCAGGAAGCCCATCACGATGCCGACGGTCATCCACACGGCGATGGAGACGACGGCGACGCGGTAGAGGGGGCCGTAGCGGGGGAGCGGGAGGTCGGCGGGGCGCATGGGGCGGGGGGACGCGCGGGGCTATGCAGAGGGCGTGCCGCGTTCGGGAACGGGCGCGGGGGCCAATTTCGCCGAAGTCCGGCGGTAGGGTTGCCGGGTCAGACCGGCGTGGTGTGCAGGGTGTGCCCGTACGTGGCGGTCGTGCGCACTACTCGCGCCAGACGTACTCGAACAGCAACGCCGAGGCCGTGATCATGACGCCGGCGTAGCCGGTGAGCGAGAGCAAGTCGCCCTGCGCCGCCGCCCACGGGTTCGGGTCGGCGGAGAAGGCGAGGCGCGTGAGGGCGACGCCGGAGAACAGGAGCGGCACGAGCACCGGGAACGCGAGCACGGCGAGCAACGGGCCGGCGCCCTCGGCGCGGGCGAGCACGGCGGCCAGCAGCGTCGTCCCGCCCGCGAGCCCCACGGCCCCCAGCGCGAGCGTCGCCGCGAGGAGGCCGGGCGACCCCAGCGGCGGCGCCAGCACGCCCACGAGCCCCAGCCCGGCCGCGGTGTTGAGCGCCAGCGTGAGGGCCACGTTGAACAGCAGCTTCCCGGCGTAGACGGCGCCCGGCGGGAGCGCGAGCTGGAGGAGGAGCACCGTCCCCCGCTCGGCCTCCAGCACGAACGCCCGCCCCAGCCCCACGGCCGCGGCGAAGAGGATGACGAGCCACAGGAGCGCCGCCGCCACCTCGGGCAGCACCGTCCCCGCGCCGAGGGCGAGCCGCACCAGCAGGAGCGAGCCCGCCACGAAGAGGGCGAGCGCGCCGAGCGCGTAGCGCGTCCGCAACTCCAGGCGGGCGTCCTTCACGAACACGGCCCACGTACCGGCGAGGAAATCCATTCGATTGCGGATCTCGGATTGCGGATTGCGGAATGGAAAGACGGCACGGGATGGCGCGCTCTGCCTGCGGACCGCAGATTTCGGAAGTTCGACCCTGTCAGCGCCATGTGAGCGCGTCTGCAACTCGTTCGCGCATCTGCATGCCCAATCCGCAATCCGCAATTCCGCTACGCGGGCCTTCGGCTCGCAATCCGCAATCCCAGGACCGCATCCGCGGCGCCCTCCTCGGCCTCGCCCTCGGCGACGCGCTGGGGGCGCCGGTCGACGGACTCAGCCACCAGAACGTCCGCACCTACTACAAGGGGGTGAAGGGGTTCACCGATGACGAGAAGCGGCGCGACGTGCACGCGGGACAGTGGACGGCCCACACGCAGCGCGCCCGCGCGCTCACGCGCATGCTCACGACCGTGGCGCCCGCAGCCGACCACGGCTGGAGCGAGGCGGTCGAGGCGGCGTTCCCCGAAGGGCTTGCAGGCGTCGTGCTCCTCCGCCCCGGTACGGGGCGGGGGCCGCGCGCTGCCGTGGCGGCGTGTGCGGCCCCGCTGGGGGTGTGGGCGTGGGCGCGGGGCGCCACGGACGACGAACTCACCACGGTCGCCCACGCGGCGCTGTGGGGGTATGCGGCGGACACGGCGGCCCTCGCTGCGGCCATCGGTCAGGCCCGCGCCGTGGCGCTCGCCCTCGATGCCGACCCGGAGACGGTGGACGGCCGTGCCTTTCTCGAAGCCGTCGGGGCGTCGGTGGCGTGGGCCGACGATGACTACGGCATGAGCACGGCCGTCTCCACGCGTATCGCCGGACTCGCCCCCCACCTCGACGAGACGCCGCTCGACTTGCAGGACCGCGCCGGGGGTACGGGCGACGCCGCCGACGAGGCGTTCCCGTTCGCCGTGGCGATGGCCGCGCGCGAGCCCGCGCTGGCCGAGGCGACGCTGCTCTCCGCCGTCAACGTCGGCGGGGCGGCCTCGGCCGTGGGGGCGATGGCGGGGGCGCTCATGGGTGCCTTCAACGGCTGGAGCGCCTTCCCCGCCGAGTGGCGCGACGGGCTCGAAGACGTTGCTGTCCTATTGGCCGAGGCCGACGCGCTGGCCGCTGCGCTGGGCGTGTGAGCGGCTGTCAGGAGAAGGCGGACGCTCCCTTTTCTGTCATCCTGAACGGAGTGAAGGATCTATCTCTCCGTGGCGTTGAGTCACAGACGAGCACAACGCCCGGCAGGCTTCCCTCAACGGCAAGGGACGCGTTGGCTGCCATGAGAAGGCTTCACCTCTCTGGTGCTCAACGCCCTGGAGCGGTAGATCCTTCGCTGGCGCTCAGGATGACAGGGGAGAAGGGCGGCACTTCCTCCAACAGTCTCTGAGCGGCTAGCGCGCCGCGGAGGGCCAGGCGGGGGCGTCGAGCAGGGCGCGGGCGTCAGCGGCTTCGAGGGGGCGGGCGTAGAGGTAGCCCTGGCCGTGGGGGCAGCCGAGCCGCCACAGCGCCGCGGCCTGCGAGGCGGTCTCGACGCCCTCCGCGATCACGCCCATGTCGAGGTCATGGGCCAGCCCGACGATCGTCCGCACGACGGCGTGGCTCCGCGGCGACGCCTCCATGGCGGCGACGAACGAGCGGTCCACCTTCAGCACGTCGATCGGGAGGGTGTGGAGGAGGGCCAGCGACGAGGTGCCGGTGCCGAAGTCGTCGATGCCGATGCGTACGTTCTGGGCGTGGAGGGCGTGCAGCGCCTGCTGCGTGAGCGCGGGGTCTTCCACCAGCGCTCGCTCCGTCAGCTCCAGCAGGAGCCGCTCCGGCACGATGACGTGGGTGCGGAGCATCTCCGCGACGTAGGCGGGGAACGCGGGGTCGAGGTAGGTCGCCTCCGAGCAGTTCACGCCGAGACGGAGGTGGTAGGCGTCGGCGCCCCACGACCCCAGCTCGCGGCAGCTTTCGGCCAGCACCCAGCGGTCGATCTCCGCGAGGAGCGACAGGCTCTCGGCCAGCGGGATGAACCGGTCCGGCGTGAGGAGCCCGTGCTCGGGGTGCGCCCAGCGCACGAGCGCTTCGAGCCCGGTGAGGCGGCCCGTGGTGAGTTCTACGATGGGCTGGTAGCGGACGCGGAGTTCCCCGCGCGCGGCGGCGCCGCGGAGGTCTTCGCCGAGGCGGAAGCGCTCGTCGGCCGCGTCGTGCATGGCCGGGGTGAAGGGGACGACGCGCCCGCGGCCGGTCTGCTTCGCGGCGTACATCGCCGTGTCGGCGTCGCGTAGCAGCGCGCCTGCGGGGTCGGGCGCGGCGGCGTAGGCCGGGTGCGCCGCGGCGAGTCCGACGCTCGCGCCGGGGCTCACGCGGTGGCCGTCGAGCATCAGCGGCGCCGCCACGGCGGCGAGGAGGCGGTCGGCGACGCCGCGCGCGGTGCTTTCGTCTATGCAGTGGAGCAGCACGCCGAACTCGTCGCCGCCGAGGCGCGCGAGCACGTCGGAGGGGCGGCCCTCGTCCGCGCCCCGTAGCACCCCGCTCATCCGAGCGGCGAGTTCGACGAGGAGCCGGTCGCCGGCCTCGTGGCCGAGCGAGTCGTTGACGTCCTTGAACCCGTCGAGGTCCACGAAGAGCACCGCCACGTCGCAGGCTGCCGCCGCGTCGTCCGCCCGTCGCTTGCCGGCGGCGGTGAGGGCTTCGGCGATCTTCTCGCGGAACTGGACGCGGTTGGCGAGTCCGGTGAGGCTGTCGTGGGTGGCGCGGTACTGGAGGTTCCCCTCCGCCTCGCGCTGCGCCGTCACGTCGCGCACGACGGCCAGCAGGCCCGCCTCGTCCCCGTGCTCGTCGTAGAGCACGCTGCTCGACGCGGCGACGACGCGGCGGCCGTCGAGGCCGTCGAGGAAGAGGTCGCCGGCCTCGACGAGGGGGCGGGCGTGGGGGGAGGGCGACTCCACGCGCCGCACGTCGTCGGCGGGGCCGGGCACGGTGTAGGCGACCACGTCGCTGAGCTTCCGCCCCAGCGCCTCCTCGGCGGGGATGCCGTGGAGCCGCTCGGCCCCGCCGTTCCAGTAGGTCACGCGGCCGTCGAGCGTCAGCGCGATCACGGCGTCGGTCACCTGCGCCAGCACGTCGGCCTGGAACCGGAGCTGCCGCTCGGCCGCCTTCCGCCGCGACACGTCGCGGAGCGCCGTCACGCGGACGTCCTCGCCGTCGTAGTAGGGCATCGAGCGGCCCTGGATCTCGGCGTCGAAGGGGGTGCCGTCGGCGCGGACGGCCATCACCTCGTAGACGCCGGGGACGTTCTCGATCGTCCGCCCCGCGACCTCCCCGGTGTCGGCTGCCGAGGCGAACTCCGTGGAGCGCCGCCCGACCAGCCCGGTTGTGCCTGCGACGCCGAGGAGGTGGGCCGCCTGCTCGTTGGCGTCGATGATGACACCGTCGCGCGAGAAGACCAGTCCCTCGAACGTCGCCTCGCTGAGCAGGCGGAGCCGCTGCTCGCTCTCGCGCACGGCGCGCTCGCCCGCGCGGAGGGCCGTGAGGTCGCGGCCCTCGGGCACCAGGAGCACGACGTGGCCGGTGTCGTCGCGGACGGGGGTGACGGAGAAGTCGTAGACCATCCCCGACCCGTCGGGCGGCGAGATCTCGAACTGGACGGCGGTGCCTGCGGCGGCCGTCTCGACGGCCGAGCGGAACTGGCCGCGGTGTTCGTCGGACACCCAGGGGGCCTCCCAGAACTTCCGCCCGACGACCTCGCTGTAGGTGCAGCCCGTCGCGGCGAGCGAGGCGCGGTTGGTCTGGAGCAACGTGCCATCCGGGGCCATGAGGCCCATGGACTGCGAGGTGGCGTCGAAGATGGCCTGGAGCCGCTGCTCGGCCGCCCGCCGGTCGGTCACGTCCTCGGCGACGTAGCAGAGCCGGGCGGGCATACCCGTCGTGGGGTCGGGCGGGGAGACGAGCGACACCGTCACGACGAGCCGGCGGTGCCCGCCGGGGAGGTCGAAGCCGTGCTCGAAGCGGAACGGCCGCCCGGCCTTCGCCGCCGCGATGTAGCTCGCCGTCCACGCCTCCAGCAGGTCGCGCGTGATCCCCCCCTCGGCCACGCTGCGCCCGCGCAACTGATCCGGCGTAGCGCCGAGGAAGGCGGCCGAGGCGGCGTTGTCGGACCGGCGGACCACGTCCACGGGCGTGCCGTGGACGTCGGTGAGCACGTCCACGACGCCCATCATGAGCGGGGCGGCGTCGAAGAACGCGCGGGTGAGGGCGTCCTGGGCGCGGAGGGCCTCGGCCTGCGCCTGCTCCTCCAGCACGCCGCCCACCCACGCCGCCAGCAGGCGGATGAGGTCGCGGTCGGCGGGGGTGAAAGGGTGGGGCTGCGGGCTGGAGAAGCAGAGGATGCCGAAGGGGGCGCCGCCGACGACGACGGGCGCCCCGATGTAGGCCTCCAGCCCGAAGTCGGCGTAGCACGGGTGCGAGCGGTACGGCGAGTGCGCCATGTGCTCGATGGAGAAGACGTCGCAGCTCTCCATGGTGAGGGCGCAGTACGTCTCGCGGAGTTCGAACCGCTCGCCGGGAAGCAGCCCGCCGTCAAGGTCGTGGACGGCCACGACGGTGTACTCCTCGCCCTCGACGCGGGCGAGGACGCCGAGGCGGAGCCCCAGCAGCGAGGTCGTGAGCGCGAGGGCGCGCTGGAGGCGGGCCGCGACGGGCTCGGCCGACGGGGCGGTGACGGTGTAGAGGAGGCGGAGCCGCTCGGCGGCCTCGTCGCCCCCGGCCGGCCGGCCCGACGCCTCGCGGGCGACGGCCTGCACGCCGCGCACGGCGCCGCGGTCGTCGCGGAGGGCCCACGCGTGGATCTCCACGCGCACCGGCCCCGCGCTGCGCGTCGTCACGGGCAACGCTGTCGTCGCCTCGCCACCCCCGGCGACGAGCGCCTCGAAGAAGGCGGCGGCCGTGCGTCGGTGGCCGGGCTGCACGAGCGCGACGAGGGGCTGCCCCTCCGGCTCGTCGAAGGCGGCGCGGGCGGCGGCGTTGGCGTAGACGAGGCGGCCCGTCGTGTCCGTCTCGAACAGGAGATCCGGGAGCGCCTCGTCGAGGGGCTCGAACGGGCGAGACGGGGCGGGGGGGGCGACGGCGGGCATGGCGGGTAGCGTTTGGAGGCCGGAGCGCACACGCCGTGCCCACGGCCGCGCCCGTGTGCGAAATCACCGTGCGCCCGCCTGAAACGCCCGGTGTGCCCGCCTTTACCCCGGTCCAGCTTCAGGCCGCGGAGGCGTCACGCCCGCGTACCCGGCAACTCCTTCCCCGGCCGCGTCCGTTCCGTTACGGCCCGCCCCCTCAGGCCGTGCCTTCGGGGTGGCCGCCGGGGGGGACGCCGCCGGTGAAGCCGTCCCGGTCCTCCCAGCCGCGCGCGGGCACGTCGCCGAGGTCGCCGAAGCTGCCGATGAACCCCACCTCGGGGCTGAGGCGGTAGCCCGTCTCCCGCTCCACCGTCCGCTGGATGTGCGCGATGAGCAGCCGCACGTCGCGCGCCGTGGCGCCGCTGCGGTTGATGAGGATGTTGGCGTGGCGCGTCGTCACCTCGGCGCCGCCCACCTTCATCCCCTTCAGGCCGCACCCGTCGATGAGGCGGCCCGCGCCGATGCCCTCGATCTTCTTGAAGATGCTCCCGGCCGAGGGCTCGGTGTCGAGGGGGGGGTGCCGCTCGTGGCGCCACTGGAGGTTCGCCACCATCACCTCGCGCATCCGCGCCTCGTCGCCGGGCTCCAGGCGGAACGTCGCGGCCAGCACCACGTCGGGGCGGTGGTGGAGGATGGAGTCGTCGTAGCCGAACTGGAAGTAGTCCACGCCGACGGTCTTGCGCTCGCCCTCGGCCGTGAGGAGGTCGGCGCTCTCGACCACCTCGGCGATGAACATCGTCCGCTCGCGTTCGGGCGGCGGCGAGAGGAAGTGGAGGTTCTGCCAGAGCGCCCCGCCGACGGTGCTCGGGATGCCGACGTAGTGCTCCAGCCCCGAGAGTCCGGCCGAGACGGCGGCCTCGATGAGGTCGGGGTAGACCACGGACCCGCTCTCGGCCCACAGCCGGTCCCCGTCCACGCGCGTGTGCGCGGCGGCGTTGCGCACGACGAGCCCGCGGAACCCCTCGTCGCCGATGAGGATGTTGGCGCCCAGCCCGAGGAGGAAGTGGGGCACCCCGGCCTCGCGCGCGGCGAGGAGGCACCCGGCCAACTCGTCGGCCGTCTCCGCCTCCACGAAGAGGTCGGCGGGCCCGCCGATCCTGAACGTGGTGAACGGCGCCAGCGTCACCCCCGTCCGTACGCGGCCGGGGCCCAGGAGGCGCGCCAGCGCGGGCCCGAGCGCGGCGAGGCGGACGCGGAGCTCATCGGGCGAGAGGACGGGGGCGGCAGGGGCGGCGGCGGACACGGAGGGGGCGGCGGACGGACGGGGGCGGGCGTCTAGTTTAGCCCCGGCTCCGAACCGCCTTTCGCACGGGACACGCTGTATACCGAACGGGCCCCTCCCTCTCCTCACCTCCCGCTCCCCGCATTCCAAACCAAAAAAGGAACGCGCCCCTGCCCGTGAGGCGTTCAGCCCGACCCTTCTCCCTCCCGCCGTGAAGCATTTCGCCCTCGCCGCGCTCGCGGCCCTCGCCGGCTGCGAAGGCTGGACAGACCTCAACGACAAGGGCTGCCTCCCGCTCCAGGTCCCGGCGCAGGTTGTCACCCAGCAGGAGTCCGGCCTCTACACCGTCCGCGAGAGCCCCGTCCTGGTCCTTAACGCCCACCCCCGCGACACCACCAACGACAGCTTCAACGGCGTCACGCTCGTCCGCACCCTCCCCCCCGGCACGACGCTCAACGTCCGCGACCTCAAGCAGCACCACGGCTTCGACAGCGGGGAAGGGCGCATCAGCGCCTTCGGCACGACGGACGCGGGCGAGGCGTTCGAGTTCGGCTGGGGCGCCGGCACCCAGATCGGCCGCGCCCCCTGGGAGCCCGCCTCCGTCGGCAACCTCCGCACCGTCACCTGCGCCGAATAGCCCCGGCGCCGGGGATACACTCCGGCCCCGCCCCTCCAGCCCCCACTCCGGATGGCCGTCAACATTCCGCGCCCGTCCTTCCCGCGCCCGCCGGGCGGCTCCACGCGCACGTTCCTCATCGTCGCCGTCGTCCTCGTGCTCGTCACGATGGTCGGGGCCTGCATGACCGAGTCCATCGGCTCGGGCGAGCGGGGGGTGAAGTACTCCAGCTTCAGCGGGACGAACCTCGAATCGGTCTACGGTGAGGGGCTCCACGTCTTCTGGCCGTGGGAGAGCCTCATCGTGTACGACGTGCGCTACCGCTCCAACGACGAGCGGCTGGAGGCGCTCTCCTCGAACGGTCTCACGATCACGATGGACGTGAGCGTGCGCTACCGCCCCGACCCCCGCGCGCTCCCCCGCCTCCACACCACCATCGGGCCGGACTACTACGAGCGCCTGATCCAGCCCGAACTGCGCAGCGCCGCGCGCGAGATCGTCGGGCACTACACGCCGGAGGACCTCTACTCGACGCGGCGGATCGAACTCCAGCAGCGGATCGCCGCGCGCATCGCGCGGGTGGCGCAGCAGCAGCACATCGGCGTGGACGCCGTGCTCATCCGCGACGTGGTGCTGCCGCAGCAGATCCGAGCCGCTATCGAGGCGAAGCTGCAGGAGGAGCAGCGCGTGCAGCAGCTCTCGTTCAGCATTGAACTAGCGACGCGCGAGGCGGAGCGGCGGCGGATCGAGGCGGAGGGGCAGGCGGCAGCCCAGCGCATCCTCAACTCCAGCCTCACGCCCGCGCTGCTCCAGTACGAGGGCATTCAGGCCACGCTCCAACTGGCCCAGTCGACCAACGCCAAAGTGGTCGTCATCGGCGGCAACGGCGACGGCCTCCCGATCATCCTGGGAAATGAGTAGAGAAGAGGAAGAGGGTAAAATGGCCGGGACGGGCTTGCGCCCGGCGAGAAACCGTCCGGTCTTCCCCAGCCCCTCTCCCCTGTCATCCTGAGCGTAGCCGTAGGCGGAGTCGAAGGATCTCAGGATGCTTCCAACGCCTCGCAAGCCGGAGATCCTTCGACTCCGGTCGGCTACGCCGCCCTCCGCTCAGGATGACAGTATTGGGAGGTTGACGCTTCCCTTCAATCGTTAACCCTGTTGAAAAAAGACTTCGCGGAGCGGGTGTGGGACGTGGTGGCGCAGATCCCGGTGGGGCGCGTGACCACGTACGGCCGCATCGCGCGCCACCTCGGGCTGGGGCGCTCGGCGCGGATGGTGGGCTACGCCCTCCACGCCGTCGCGGCGAGCGATGACCCGATGGCCGTCCCGTGCCACCGCGTCGTGAACCGCACCGGCGCGCTCACCGGCGCCCTCCACTTCCCCACGCCGACGGCGATGGAGGAGCGACTCTTGAGCGAGGGCGTCACGTTCCTCGACGACGGCCGCGTGGACCTCGACCGGCACCTCTGGGAGCCGGATACGGCGGAGGACGAATGACGAAGCGTCGGAAGCGGCTGCTCGGCGCCGCCTTTCTTGGTTTGCTGCTGGGGGCCGCGGGCTATTTCGCCGCTGGGTCCTACCTGCTCGGCCCGGCGCGGGCCGTCGTGGGGCCGCCGCCGGACGGGGTGGGGGGCACGTCGGTGGGGTTCGAGAGCCGGTCCGGGGCTCGCCTCGCAGCGTGGGACGTGCCGGGGCCGTGCGGCTGCGGCGTGGTCGTGGTGCTGCACGGCGTCCGCGCGAACCGGTTGGAGGTGGCGGACCGCGTCCGGCTCTTCCACGAGGCGGGCTATGCGGTGGTTGCCGTCGATCAGCAGGCCCACGGCGAGAGCACGGGGGATCACATCACGTTCGGGCACCGCGAACGGCTCGACGCCCAGGCAGCCGTGGCGTATGCGCGGACGCAGTACCCCCTTCAGCCCGTCGCCGTGGTGGGGATCTCGCTCGGCGGCGCGGCGGCAGCGCTGGCCGGACCCGACCTCGGGGCCGACGCCGTCGTGCTGGAGGCGGTCTACGCCGACCTGGCGTCGGCCACGCGCAACCGGCTCCGCATCCGGGGCGGCGGTGCCGCCGCGAGCCTCACGCCCGTCCTGCTGCTTCAACTCCCGCTCCGCACGGGCATCCACGTATCCGACCTCCGTCCCGTGGACCGCATCGGTTCGCTGGGCGTCCCCGTGCTCGTCGTCGCGGGCACGGAGGACCGGCACACCACGCCCGCGGACACCCGGCGGCTCTTCGCCGCGGCGGCCGAGCCGAAGGCGCTGTGGTGGGTCGAGGGCGCGGCTCACGTTGATTTCCTGAGGGCGGACTCGGCAGGGTACCGGACCCACGTGCTCGGCTTCCTGCGGCGTTCGCTTGGTGCAGCAGGGCGGCCGTAGAGCAATCCCCCTGTGGAAAAAAACGGGGCCGCCGAGGGAAGATCCCCCGGCGGCCCCGCCTGTTCAGGTCGCCCCGATCAGTGCGTCACGGTCATCCGGCTGGTGAACCGCTGGCCCGCGGCGTCGAGGACGACGACGTAGGCGCCGGCCGGGAGCGCGTTCGCGTTGAGGGCCACCTCGTGACGGCCCGCCTCCAGCGTCCCCTGCGTTACGACGGCGACCTCGCGGCCGAGCACGTCGAGCACGACGAGGCGCGCCGCGCCCGCCTCCGCGAGCGTGAACGTGAGGGCGGCCGAGCCGCTCGCCGGGTTCGGGCGGACGCCCTCCAGCCCCGTCACGAGCGCCTTCGCCGCCGTCACGACCTCGTCGGACGGGAGCGAGTTCGGCATGTCCATCGGTGTGCCGTTCCCGCCGGGGAACTCCGTCGCGATGAGCTGGCCGTTGGCGTAGTAGGCCACCTGCGAGACGCGGTAGCCCCAGCCCACGACGGAGGCGTCCGTGCGGAAGTTGATGGCGACCGACGAGCCGGTGATGGGCGTGGACCAGAACGCCGCCTTCGTGCCCGTGTAGGTGGCCCGCGTCGTGCCGCCGGCGTCCTTCAGGTACACGTAGTCGTAGTTCGCCTCCAACTCGAACCGGTCGAAGTACACCATCACCTGCGTCGCGCCGGGGCGCGAGTAGGTCTGGGTGGTGTTGAGGTTGTTCGTGTAGTTGTGCGCGCTCTCGAACGTCCGCGCCTCGTAGAACCACTGCGCCCCGCCGCCGCCGCCCGTGGGCGTCGTTGCGCGGACCTGGTAGTCGTCCGTGGTGCTGAAGACGCCGTTGTAGCCGTGCACGCGGATGTAGTACGTGCCCGTCGCCGTGGCGTTGTAGGAGATGGACTCCGTGCTCGTCCCGCTCTCCGACGCGGCGACCTGGGTGCCGGCGCTGTTGAGGAGGTAGAGGTCGTAGTCCCCGGCGGCGCCGCCCAGCGTGACGGCGACGGTGCCCGTGGCCCCTACGGTGACCTTGTAATAGTCGTCGTCCGTGGCGCTGAAGATGAACGAGTTGTACGTCGTCCCGCTCGTGAGCGGCCCGTAGGCCGTCGCGACGGTGCCGTTGGGCTCGAAGGTGTCCGTGCCCCCGCCGCCGCCGGAGCCGACGCCGACGGCCGCCCACGCGTTCGTGACCGCCGTCGTCTGCGCCGAGGAGGCGCCGAAGAGGTCGGTCGCGGCCTGGATGGTGCCGGTGCGGGCGCTCGCGAAGTTGGTCGAGGACGTGAAGTAGGTCGTCAGGGCGCGGTACCAGATCCGCTCCGTGTCGGCGCGGCCGATGGCGGCCACCGTCACCCCGCTCTTCGTCCCGCCCGCGGCCATGAGGTAGGCGGCGTGGTTCGGGATGCCGGAGTTGGAGTGGACGCCGCAGTAGTCGTTGGCGTCGCTGGGCGTGCAGGTGCCGGGGTAGAGCCGGTTGGCGTAGAGGTCCGGCTGCCCGCCGCGCGTGGGCGTGTCGAGGTAGCGGAGCGCGTCGCCCGAGGTGTTCGGGGTGTAGGAGCGGTCGCCGACCCACCAGTCGTCGCGGTCCACCATCACGGCGAAGATGTCCGAGACGGACTCGTTGAGCGCGCCCGGCTCGCGGTTGTAGACGAGCCCGGCCGTCCGCTCGGTGACGGCGTGCGAGAGCTCGTGGGCGCAGATGTCCAGCTCGACCAGCGGCGAGAACGTCGTGCCGTTGCCGTCGCCGTAGACCATCTGCACGCCGTCCCAGTACGCGTTGTTGTAGCTGGAGCTGTAGTGGACGGTCGAGTTGAGGGCGGCCCCGGCGTTGTTGTAGGAGTTCCGGCCGTGGGTACCCAGGTAGTAGCTGTACACCTGCCCGGCGCCCCAGTGGGCGTCCACGGCGGCGCGGGCGGCCGTGGCGGTGAAGCTGTTCGTCGTGCTCGTCACGTCGCTGCCCGGCAGGCTCGTGCCGTTGTTGGCCGTGCGGGTGCGGATGCCGCCCGAGGCGCGCGTGGCGTCGAGGAGGCGGTACGTGGAGCCGGTGTAGTCGGTCTGGATGGTGAGCGTGCCGGAGTAGAGGCTGTTGCCCGTGCCGTTGGCCGGCGTCGGCATCAGGGCCGCGTGCTCAGGCACGGCGGGGCCGGCGACCGTGTGGATCGCGTTCCAGTACTCGATCACGACGCCCGTCTGCGCGTCCACGAACACCTCCCAGTTGGCCGGGAACGGCCGCTCGGCGTAGAGCCGAGCGTGGTAGGCGAGCCGAAGGCCGCTCTCGGTCGGGTACACGACGAGGTGGGCCGAGGGCGTCCAGTCGGCGAGTTCGTTCGCGGCACGCTCGGCCGTCACGCCCACGGCGATGCGGGCGGAGGCGAGGGCCACGGCCTCGCTCACGGCGGGCGTGGTGGAGAGCGCGGCGGCGTCGGGCTGGAGCGTGCCGCTGTAGCTGTAGACGGCGCCCTGCCGGTCGAGGTGGACGTAGGCGTCGCCGCCGAAGACGGGCACGCCGCCGACGGTCTGCTGGAGCCGGATGTGCGTGAGGCCGAGGTCGTCGGTCGTCACGTCGCGCACGCGCACGTCGTCTGCGGCGCCGAGCCCGAAGACGGCGGCGTTGTCGGTGAGGAACGCGCGGGCGGCGACCTCGGGGGTCTCGCCGTGGCCGTCGCGGAGGCGGCCGGAGAGGAACGTCGGGGCGCCCGTGCGGGCGTCCGTCTGCACGAGCGTGAGCCCGGCCCGGTCGAAACGGGCCTCGTTGAGGCGCGCGGGCGCCCGGTTCTGCGCGACGGTGGGAGCGGCGCACAGGAGTGCTACACCTAATCCGGCAAGAATGCGCCGGGATGTACCTGCGAATAACGAGAGGGACATAAATGTGGGGTTAGGGGTGGCGGACCGGCCCGAGGGACCCGGCCGGACCGAGTCGCCGAGTGTATGCTTCACGATCTCTCCAAGCAAGCTGCACGGCGCCTTCACGCCCCGTTATCTCGTACACCCTGCCATTTAGGCCACAAACGGGCCACTCGGTCGCACCCAATCGGGATCACCCTGACGCCTCCGTAGGGTGTAACCACTTACATACAAGGCCGCTAACGGTGCGACGGCAACGCTGCCTGTACGTGTGCTATTTGGTTAGCAGGCGCACACATTCCCGGCGCCTACCTAAGCCCCCCTCCTGAACCGCAGGTCTGCGCAGCAGAACAGGAGGGGCGGGGGGGTGGTAGACCCGGGCGGGCACCGGCGCACCGATCATACCACCCCGCTCTCGCTTCGCTCGCCGCTGCCCCTCCTCGTCTGAGGAGGGGCGGGTCTATTGCTTGCAAACGGTCGCTCAATCAACCACAGTAACCGTCCCGCCACCGGTGAGGCCGTCGAGTTCGGTCCAGAAGCCGGGGAAGGAAATGGCCGCAGCGTCCGCGCCGTGGATGGTCGTGGGCGAACTGGCCGCGAGCGCGGCGACGCCCGCGGCCATCGCGATGCGGTGGTCGCCATGGCTCTCGACGGCCGCGCCGTGGAGCGGGTGGCCGCCCTCGATCACGAGCCCGTCGATGATCTCCGTGACCTTCGCGCCCATCGCCGTCAGGAACGCGGCCGTGGCCGCGAGGCGGTCCGTCTCCTTCACCCGGAGTTCGGCCGCGTCGCGGATGACCGTGCGGCCCTGCGCGCACGCCGCGGCGACGGCCAGCAGCGGGATCTCGTCGAGGAGATTGGGGATGAGGGCGCCGCCCACCTCGACGCCGGTGAGGCCGTTCTTCGGGGTGTAGATGCGGAGGTCGGCCAGCGGCTCGCGGCCCCGCTCCCGCTCGTTCAACACCTCGATCCGTGCGCCCATCGCCGTGAGCACGTCGAGTAGCGCGCTCCGTGAGGGGTTCAGGCCGACGCCGGTCAGTTCCAGCGTCGCGTTCTCCACGATGCTCCCGGCGACGAGGAAGAAGGCCGCGGCCGAGAAGTCGCGCGGCACGACCCAGAGGCCCGCCGGGACGCGCCGCCCGCCCTCGACGGTGACGTAGCGCTCGGTGCCCAGTTCCAGCACCGAGAGCCCCAGCATCCGCTCGGTGTGGTCGCGCGAGGGGGCCGTCTCGATGATGGTGGTGGTGCCCTCGGCCTGGAGCCCGGCCAGCAGCACGGCGCTCTTCACCTGCGCCGACGCGACGGGGAGCCGGTACTCGATCCCGCGCAGGCGCCCGCCGGTGATCGTCAGGGGGGCGTGGCCGTCCGTGAGCCCTACCGTGGCGCCCATGAGCCCCAGCGGCTCCGCGACGCGCGCCATGGGGCGCGAGGAGAGCGAGGCGTCGCCGGTGAGCGTGGCGGGGAAGGGGCGCCCGGCGAGGACCCCTGCGAGCAGCCGCATCGTCGTGCCCGAGTTGCCGCAGTCGAGCGGGCCGTCGGGTTGGCGGAGGCCGTCGGGTCCGCGCCCCTGCACGAACAGGCTCTCGTCGCGGTGCTCGACCCCGACGCCCAGCGCGCGGAGGCACGCCAGCGTGGACTGCGGGTCGGCGGCGTCGGGGAACCCGGTGATCTCCGTCTCGCCCTCGGCCAGCGCCGCCAGCAGGGCGGCGCGGTGGGCGATGGACTTGTCGCCGGGCAGCACGACCCGCCCCGCGACGGCAATGGCGGGCTCGACGGTGACGGTGTGCGGGGTGTTCATCGCTGAAAGGGGACGAGGGGCCACTCTTCGGGTACGTCGCCGCCGAGATCCCACGCGTTGCTGCGGATCTCGACGGTCTCGATGGTACTCCCGGTGCCGACCCGGTGACGATACCAGACCCCGTTGGTCCCGGTGAAATGGTCGCGTGACGTGAACGTGCGGGTCGCGGGGTCGATGTCGAGGACGTGCCCGAAGAGCCGGTCGCCGCCGGGGCTGGAATACCGGACGGGGTTCGTGGTTGCCCCAACTACGAGGGCATACCGGTCGTTCTCCAGATACGAGGTACTGTCGCCTTCGAGGTGGATGACGACCTGATCGTTGTTGTACGCGCTCTGGGTACACCAGACCGTGATGAGGTGCTCGTCGGGCCCGAGGTCGCGGAGGTTGAAGTAGCCGCGCGCCGCGAAGACGCTGTCCGGGCTTACCTCGTCGCCGCAGACGGCGCGCCAGCCGGTCTTCGTATCGAGGGCGTTGACGAGGTGGTGGGCGCGGCGGGCCCGCGCCCGCTCATCAGCCGTGCAGTTCCCGTAACAACGCGTCTCGACCGCGTCGGTCGTGTCGGCCCCGAGCGCACGGGCGTCGGCGATCCACGTACGGGCGTCGAACGGGGGCCGGGGGTGGTCGAACGGCGCCCATGCGGTATCCGGCGCCGCCGCGGTGCCCGGCGTCACCAGCACGGCGCCCGGCGGCTCCGGCGAGGCGCACGCGGCGAGCACCGCCAGCGCGAGTGGAAGGAACACGCGCATGGGCGTCAGGGAGCGCGGTAGACGATGGGCCAGTTCTCGGGATACCGGTCGGTCCAGCCGCAGGCCTCCTTCATACGCCTCTCGATGAGGCGCGGCTGAGATGCATCGAGTGCGTAGGTGTCGTACGTCCCGCACTGGCCCTGGCTGGCCCACTGGTTCCAGATGCTGAGCCGGTAGCCCTCCCTGTAATCGAGGCCGGCAGGCGCGGCGCGCAGCGTGTCGTTCAGGGTCCCGTCCTCGTTGAGGCGAGGGAACCAGAGGAGTTCCGCCCGGTCGTTGCGGACCCGCACGTACGTGCTGCCGACGTTGTACGCGCTCGTAAAGCAAACCACGTGGAGGAGGTAGTCGTTCGTGCTGAGGGTGTCAATCGAGAGGGCCCCCTCCAGGCCAACCAGGGTGCCGTCCCATTCCTCCCCCCGGGTTTCCGTCGCGCACGCATGGGCCCAGGGGGCCACTTCGTTCAGCTCGATAGCCAGGCGACGAGAGAGCGCCTCATACTTGTGATTGCCGCCCTGCGTGGTCAAGATCGGGGCAGCAGCGGCCATCCACTCGCGCAGGTCGAACCGGGCCGGGGAGGTGGCGGCCCGGTAGGCGAGGGCGGTCGCGGCGGAGTCCTTATCCACCGAGGCCGGAGCCGCAGGCGCGGTTTCCGTGCAGGCCGTGAGGAAGAGAGCGGCGAGGAGCGCCGCCGTGGTCACCGGACCGGGACGATGGGCCACTCGTTCGGCGGGGCGAGGTCGTCCGGGATGGGCTCGGTGCAGCCGCGCGCGCGGTGCTCCTGCACGACGCCCGTGTCGCCGTCGAGGCGGTAGGTCGTGAACGACCCGCAGTCGCCCGCGCCGCGTCCTTTGCTGAACACGGCGAAGGTGTGGGCGGCGGGGTCGGCCTCCAGCATCCCCACGTAGACCGGCGCATTGAGGCGCGTCGTGCCCGTCTCGTCGGGCTGGGGGGCGGCGACGAGGGCCGCCGCCGCGCCGTCGAGGCGGACGAGGGCGAAGGCGGGCTGGTAGCCGAAGTTGCGGCACGTCACCTCGACCAGCGCCTCGTCATCGGAGAACGGGAGGAGGCGGAGGAAGCCGGTGGTCTCGTCCGGCGGGTAGGACGCCCCCTCGGTCGGGTGCGCGCACGCGGCGCGCCAGCCCGTCGCGGCGTCGAGTTCGTCGGCCAGCACGCTGTCGCGGGCGTGGACGCCCTGGTAGCCGCCCGTGGTGTCCACGATGGACGCCCGCTCGCGCCACGCGCGGGCGTCGAAGTCGGCGGCGGCCGGGGCCGCGCCGCCGTCTGTCGCCGCGCTCGCGGTGGAGTCGGCGTCAGGGGAGGCCCCGTCGCCCCCGCCTGAGCAGGCGGCGAGGAAGAGGAGGGGGAGGGCGAGCAGGAGGAAACGCATGGGGGGGACGAGCGGGCCGGGTGCGGTGAGCCTAGCGGGTGGGGTAGACGACGGGGTAGTCCTCTGGCCCGGGGATGTCTTCGTCGATGATCTCCACGTCGCAGCTCCGGTAGCGGGCTTCGACGAGCGTCGCGGGCTCGCCCACCCTCTGCACCTCGAACGTGTCGTAGGTGCCGCAGTCGCCCATCCCGCGGCTCTTGGCGAAGACGCTGAACCGGCGCCGGCCGAGGTCGAGATCGGCGTAGCCGAGGAACAGCGGCGTCGGCTCGCCCACGGTGCCTTCGTAGAACCGGGGTGCCCGGACAATGGCGGCGCGGGCGCCGTCCACGTGGACGTAGACGAACGTGCCCTGATAGGCGAAGAACTCGCAGTCTACCCGGACGAGGTACTCGTCGCCACCCAGCGGCTCCCGGCTCATCCCGCCCCAGGCCACCTCTTCGTCGGTCCGCGCCTCATTCCACAGATCGCAGGCCTCGACCACGCCGAGGGCGTCGTCGAGTTCGTTGGCGTACTGGCGCGACAGGGCGCGTCTGCCCTCGTAGTCGTCTCCCCACGCCGTGGTGTCCCAGACGGCCGCAGAGCGGGTCATCCACGCGCGGGCGTCGAAGCCGTCGGCGGGCGGCTGGATTCGGTTAGACCCACTGCAAGCCGCCAGCACGAGGGCGGGGAGCATTAGGAGGAGCGCGCGCATCAGCGGGTGGGGTAGACGACGGGGTACTCCCTCGGGTCGGGGATGTGCTCGGGGGGCTCGCCTCCGCAGGCACGGTAGCGGGCTTCGATGAGCGTCGCGGGCTCGCCCACGCCCTCAAGCTCGAACGTGTCGAGCGAGCCGCAGTCGCCCATCCCGGTGCCCCGGGTATAGATGCTGAAGCGGCGCCGGGCCACGTCGAGGGTTTCGTAGCCGAGGAAGAGCGGCGTCGGCTCCTGCACGGCGCCGTCGTAGAACGCCGGCGCCTGCACAACCGCGGCCTGCGTGCCGTCGATGTGGACGTAGACGAAGGAGGGATTGTAGGAGGCGTGCTCGCAGTGCACCCGGAGGAGGTACTCGTCCGGTCCCAGAGGTTCGAGGTTCATGTAGCCCCACCCCTGCTCCGGGTCCGTCCGCACCTCCTCCCACAGTTCGCAGGCTCTGATCAGCCCGAGCGCGTCGTCCAGTTCGTTGGCGCGCTGGCGCGCGAGGGCGCGGATGCCGTCGTAGTCGGCCGCCTGCGCTGTGGTGTCCCAGAGGATTTCGGTGCGGACCAGCCACGCGCGGACGTTGAAGGTGTCCGCCACCGCGGAGGACGACTGCGCCACGGCAGACCCGCTACACGCCGCCAGGAGGAGGGCCGTAAGGAAGAGGAGGCGCATGGGGGGCCTGCTAGCGGGCGGGGAAGACGACGGGCCAGCTTTCGGAGGTCGTGTGCGGCTCCGGGCTGTCGCAGTCGCGCGCGCGGATCTGGCTCGGGTCGGCCGCGTCGCCCTCGACGAGGTAGGTGGCACGCTCGCCGCAATCGCCGAGGCCGCGCGCGAGGGCGAAGGTGGTGAACGTGCGCGCGGCCGGGTTCACGGCGACGAGCGTCGAGAACTGGCTCGTGCGCCGGTCCGAGATCGTCCCGCTGGGGCCGAAGACGGGCGTCGTGAGCAGCGACGCGTCACGGCCGTGGAGGCGCGCGATGGCGTAGTAGCCCTGGTAGGCGCCGTAGTCGCACGTCACGGCGACGAGCGCCTCGTCGCGGCCGAAGTCGCGGATGAAGAACGTGGCGCGGGGCCAGCTCCGGGAGGCGTCGCCGCTGCTGTCGACGATGACCACGCCGGTGTCGGGGTCGCGAAAGGTGTCGCAGGCGAGGCGCCAGCCGACGGCGGCGTCGAGGGGGTCGGCGAGCGCCCGCATCCGCGCGACGCGCGGGTCGTCGTAGGACGGCAGCGTCGTCATGGTGTCGGCGCCGGTCGTGCGGGCTTCGGCCAGCCACGCCCGCGCGTCGAAGGCGCCGGTCGTTTCCGTCTCACGCGGGCCCGAGCAGGCGCCTTCGAC
>Ga0193752_1001276_pt1 | contig 21255 bp, 19 predicted proteins | sample H1c1metaG_FD_144924 | JGI IMG/M metagenome (GOLD analysis project Ga0193752, IMG submission 144924) | Soil microbial communities from a riparian zone of the East river system, Colorado, United States - H1c1 | ecosystem: Environmental > Terrestrial > Soil > Riparian zone | place: USA: East River...
AACGCTCTTAACTGTCTGAAAGATCCGGCCAGGAATGTTAAATCACCGATTGAAAGCTGGCCCTGAACAGTTCTTAATATCATAACGACATAAGCCGCATAGTAACCGCCGCTTCCGATCACCGCAAACAGTGTTCCCCACAATGATCTTTTTGTCGCCAGGTTTTTATTGTCTCGGTAAAATTTATCAGACAACGTCTTGAACCTGTCAACCAGGAACTTGGAAAGATTAAAGATCTTTACTTCTTTTGCTGTTTCATCGCTGGCACCCAGGTAACGGACATAATCCAGCTCTCTTCGTTCCGGGGTCTGACCACGGGTAAGTGCGTAACTCCTGTCATTGAAATAAGATTCACCCAAAAATGCCGGGACGATGGCTATTATCAATAATAGTATCAGCCAGGGATTAAACGCCATTAAACCCGCCGCAAGGAAAGCCATCGTTACAAAATCCTGTACTTGCGTAAGAATCTGTGACATTAATATGGTTCTCCCGACTGTCTGCTGACGGGCCCGCTCGAGTTTGTCATAAAAAGCTGAATCTTCAAACTGATCCAGATCCAGAGTTGAAGCATGTTCCATGATCGCAACCGAAGTCTTGTTGGAGAACTGAACTCCAAGCATGCTATCTACAAATGAGATGGCTCTGCTTAACGCATCTGACACGATAGCCAAACTGAATTCAATAGCAACAAGCTCCCATAAAAAAGTTTGTGAAGATGAAGGATTCTTTGTACTTATTAATACCACCTCGTCAATAATAAGTTTACCTATATAAAGAATTGCAACCGGCATCGCGGATTTGGCAATTCTTAATAAACCATTTGCAATAGTTAACCAACGATTTGTTTCCCAAACCAGCTTAAAAAAACGTGGTAGATTTTTTAGCGCAGCAAACTTTTCTTTTAGTGATGGCCGGTCTGTTTCTGTTTTATCTGCCGGGCTCTTCACACTGGTCATTCTGGATTTACTCATTCAATGAATTTATAAAAAGCCCGGACTAAAATATCCGGTCTTGTTTTATCAATATCTATCTGCTCTTTTTACTTACAGTTTTAATAGAGCGGGTTTTATCATCGGTCCAGGCAAAAATTATGTTTTCACCTGATTTTGTCATTTGTGGAAAGCCCGATGCGATTGTTGTCGGATCAGACCACTGATCATTTGTTTCTAACGTTGAAAATCTGAGATGATGCTTCCCGCTGATCTTTTCTATCCACGAAAAATACATGAAGCCCTGTTTGCCAGTGAAGAGAAATGGTTCACCACAAGAATCTTTTGCTGGTGAACCTATGGGTGTCACGGTAAAAGCTTTATTAGATTTACCTGATCGGGCTCCGCCATCTTCATCATCTTTGCAGGAAACTAAAAAACCAGAAAAAAGAAATAAGCTTACAAAAAATTTCATTTTTAATGCTGATGCTTTTCATGTCAGCTTCAGCTCAAAGATAACCATGAAATCATAAAGTAAATATTTAATGGATTTTGGTTTTCATAGATTCTTATTTCCCTGACAGCACTATCGCTTTCGCTTATTAGTATAATTCCATAATGACCTGGCATTCTGAAAAGCATCACCGATCGTGTTGTTGAAATACGCATACACATCTTTACCTGATTTCAGCCACCTCATTATTTGTGCGGCCCGGTCAACAAGAAATTCATCAGAATAGGAACCTTTATAATCGCCCAAAATTCCATGGAACCGAACAAACACAAAGTTGCCTTTTGTTTGAAGCGTGGTCATTTTCGATTTTGGAATATCATGCAAAACAAGGGTAGCATTGAAATTATTTAAAACGTCATAGGTTTCTTTCTGGTACCAGCCATTGTGCCGGAACTCTACCGCTAAACGCCAGCTGTTGTGAGGATCGGAACGATTTATTTCTTCCAGAAGACGCTTTACTTTCGTGGCATAAATGCTTGTAATGCCACCAGGAAATTGTATCAAAAGGCAACCTTTTTTATCTTTCAGACAGTCGGCTGCCACCATAAACCTCGCGATATCCGAAGAATTAAAGTCGAGGTCCTTTGCGTGAGTGATGTTTTTCCAAAGTTTCACACTGAACTGAAAATCAGCGGGAACATCGCGGGTCCACTTACCAAAGGTAGCAGGCATCGGAACTTTATAAAAACTGCTGTTCACTTCGAGACTATTAAAGAGTGATGAATAGTAATGAAGCCGTGAGCCAGTCTGAAATGCCGGCGGAAAAGTTTGCTTTGTACCAGGCACTACTATATTACTTGTTCCAATCCTGAAAATACCACTCATACTATCTGGTTTATTAATAATGTCAGAACCCCCAAAATTTAAATCCCCGAGATTTGTTAAATCTTTGTTCTTTCAAAAAATATACCCTCGAAAACTAATAAATGACCGAAAGGTCATTTATCTTTGTTTCGACATTCAACGTCGATATGACAAAAGCAGAAAAAACAAGAAGGTGGATAATTGAACAGGCAGCACCGATATTCAACAAAAGGGGAGTAGCCGGGACAGCCATGAGTGATATCATGGAAGCCACAAAACTCTCAAAAGGTAGCCTGTATGTACATTTTCAGGACAAAGAGGAACTTTCATATTCTGCTGTTGACTACAATCTGAACCTGTTTTTAGCGAAAACAAGTGAAAACATGGGCAGGTATAAAACGGCGAAGGAAAAATTATTGGGCGTACTGGATTTTTTGAGTGACCCTATTCACCCGCCAATTGTTGGTGGTTGTCCTATGCTTAATTTTGGACTTGAAGCAGATGATACAAGCCCGGTTATCCTTCAAAAAGTGAATAAAACGATCAACACTGTTCAGCAGAGTGTTTCCTCTCTCATTCAACAAGGTATTAAATCAGGAGAATTTAGGAAAACCTGGATTCCAAAAATTTTTGCAACAAAAATGTTCGCGCTTTTGGAAGGAGGAATTTTACTGTCACGTGTATCTGGAAAAAGGGATCAGATGGAGATCATAATAAAAATAATTAAAGACGAAGTCGAAGAAAACTCATTGTAGTTTTTTTTTGACCTAAAATTGACCGAACGGTCATTTTACAAAAATATGAAACCAGCAGAAAAAACCAGTTCAGCATATTAACAAACGCCGATTAATCATTTCAGATAAACTAAAAATCATGAGCAATCAAAGAGTATGGTTCGTCACCGGAGCCTCCAAAGGAATTGGATTTGAAATCACAAAAGCCATTCTTCAATCGGGTGATAAGGTAGCTGCAACAGTCAGAAGCAGGTCAGGTCTTTTATCAGATTCGTTGGGCCACCATCCCAATCTTGTAGTTGTTCAGTTGGATGTCACCGCGGAAGAGCAGGTAATACAGGGCGTCTCCAGGGCAATAGATGCATTCGGCCGCATCGATGTGCTGGTAAACAATGCGGGATATGGTTTACTCGCTGCTACCGAGGAAGCCTCTGATACGGAAGTCAGGAAACAATATGACACTAATGTTTTTGGGTTACTAAACGTTACCAGAGCCGTCCTGCCTTACATGCGAAGTCAGAAATCGGGTCATATAATTAACATCTCATCTTTATTCGGATATGGTGCAACCACCCCCGGTTTTGGTTTATATGGTTCAACAAAATATGCGGTGGAAGGTATATCAGAAGGCCTCGCACTTGAATTGAAGCCGCTTGGAATCCATGTCACCGCTGCAGCTCCCGGTTTCTTCAGAACTGAATTTGCATCCAGCGAATCTTACGTTTCTTCAAAAAAGATATTGACCGATTACGAGGCAACAGTAGGATATGTAAGAGGAATTATTAACCAGATCAACGGTACTCAACCGGGCGACCCGGCGAAGCTGGCCGACCTGATCATCAAAGTCGCAAACAGCAACAACCCACCGCTTCATCTACCTGTAGGACCCGATGCCGTTGAAGCATTTAAAAAGAATTTTAGAAAAGTTGAACAGGATGTGGCTGAATGGGAAGAATTGTCAAACAGCACAGATCACTTAAAACATGATATTTTATCAGTGAAAAATTAATAATCAAAATTAAAACAACAAATATGAACATTTCAGCCAAAACGGTTTTAATTACCGGCGGGGGATCAGGAATTGGGCTTGAAATTGCGAAGCAATTCAATGCAAAAGGAAATAAAGTCATCATCGTAGGAAGAAACAATAATAAGTTACAAAATGCTGTAAAAGGCTTAGAGCACGTAAAAGCGTACGCGATTGACATCACTGATGAATCGGATGTAAAAAAACTGGCAGGCCTTCTATCTGCTGAATATCGCGATCTTGGCATTCTTATCAACAACGCTGCTGCCTCACCCAACGGATATAATCATGGAGTTGGTGCAAATGCATTTGCCATGGCAAGTGATGAAATGTTAACAAACTATTTGTCGGTGATCAGATTAAACGAGCAATTACTACCATTGTTGCAAAGCCAGCACGAGGCTGCTATTGTGAATGTAAGTTCTATTGTTGCATTTTCTCCAAATGCATTCATACCGACTTATTCTGATTCCAAAGCAGCTTTACATTCTTACACATTATCGCTCAGGCACGAATTAGCAAAGAAGTCAAATGTTCGGGTATTCGAATTGATGCCTCCGTTGGTGAATACGGAATTTTCAAAAATGATTGGTGGAGATATCAATGGCATGCCGGCTATCGACGTAGCTGTAGCATTAATAAATGCTCTTGAAAATGATGAGTTTGAGATTCATGTTGGTCAGACAAAAAATTTCAGGAATGCGTTCCTGGCCAATCCGGCTGAAGCTTTCAATATGCTCAATGTTAGTTGAAAAATTTTAAACGTCCTGATCAAAGCCGGTCAACTATCAGTGACCGGCTTTTTTAAATATGATCACATTAAGAGTACGTCTTATAGTGAATCCTACTGATTCGTATAATCTGATTGCCCCTTCATTGTCAGTCTTTACGTGAAGAATCGGCACATCAGATTGTTGCCTGATCATGTTAATCTGATGCAAAAGCAATCTTCTGGCATAGCCATTTCCCACATTGTCAGGATGTGTACATACGGCACTCACTTCTGTGTATTGGAAAACCTTTAGTCGTTGACCCGCCATTGCCACAAGTTTATTATCCCTGAAGATGCCATGAAAATTTCCGAACTCGATTGTTCTTGAGTTAAAGGGTCCGGGGTTAGTAAGTTTTGTAAGCGTCAGCATTTGGGGTACGTGTGATTTGTTCAGTGGGACAATGTTTGGGTCCCCGTATAGTATTTCAACAGGTACATCAACAGGTCTGTCATGAACCATCTGATATATTTCCATACTACCTGCAAACGCTAAAGGCGAAGGGATGATTAATTGCCGTGGCGCAAAAGTTGCTCTTACACTTTGTGGCGGCAATTTTTCATACAAATCCATATAGTTCTCGTGTGAAAAGTCGCGAAGTCCCACAAATGTGCTTATCTCCACCGGGAAAAGTTTAACACTATCATTTCCTTCTCCAAGATGCTTGTTTCCGGAAATCAATCCGTTCCAGATAGGATTATCAAGTACATGTTCCATATTCTTACTTAGTGATCTGTAAGGCGCGAAGTTATGACCAACATTTGAAAAGATGCAAGAGAGGGGAATTTCTAATCGGGTATGTGTCAAATTAACACGACCGAAGAGCGGGAAAAAGCGTAAATTCATAGTTACCGATCGAACCCTCTAAAAATTTACATATGAAAGTGAAAGTAATTGTGGCAGGCTTGCTGATTATAGCATCAGCCAGCGGGTATTCCCAGTCCGTAGGAGTTGACTCAACAAACATTCTGAAGAAACAACAAAAAGTGTTAGCCGTTGAAAAGAGGCTGGTTGACAACAAACTGAAATTAGAAGAAATGCAGAAGTCTTTGACTTCAAAAGAGAATGCTCACCAAAAATCATTGGGCCAGTCGCAGGAATCAGCTGATAAAAACAAAGACGCAGCAGAAAATTTGCAAAGTAATTCCGACAGCAAAAAAGATTCGCGCCGTGCAGATAAAGCGGCAAGTCAGGCAAGAAGAGATGCCAAGCGTTCAAGAAAAGCTGAAAGCAGAATGAACAGTGTTGACGCCGACATCAAAAGCCTGCAAAATAAAATCGACAAGGACGAAAAAGAACTCGAAAAGTTAAAGACTGATGTGGGATGATAATGTTGGTTGCCCTCCTGCGAAGGAGGGCGGCGAGCATAGCGAGCGGGTGGTTGTTCTTTGGTAACCGTAAACTAAATCTGGATGCGGTTACCAAAGAACAACCACCCCGCGCCTTCGGCACTTCCCCTCCTTCGCAGGAGGGGAGCTTTAAGCACTCATCTTAAAAACCTGAGCTGTCTGATGGTTCCACATTGCCTTGAAAACATCGCTTAAATTCAGAAGATGATCGAAGCTTCCTTCATCAATGATCTTCCCTTTATCTAAAATATAGATGTAATCGAACTTATCGAGAAGGTGGAGTCGATGGATCGAAGAAACTACAACCTTATTTTCAAATGCTTTGAACAATCGTTCATAGATATGCGATTCGGTTTTGGGGTCGATGCTGCTGGTTGGTTCATCCAGTAAAATGATATCACTCTGACTCGCAGCAAGCACGCCACGTGCAAGGGCAAGACGTTGCTTTTGTCCCCCAGACAGGTTAACACCTTTCTCCCGTATATCTGTCATTAATCCCTCAGGCAACTGATTTATAACTTCAGTAAGCTGTGCTATTTCACAAACTCTTTTTATTTCTTCATCATTGCAGTGGAGACCAAGCGTAATATTATATTTGATTGTGTTTTCAAAGATCTCAGGCTCTTGTGGGAACAAAGTAGTTGACTCGTTGATTGAATGCATTGTGAAGACATTGCCATCAACAGCCACTTCAGTTTCTTTCCCAGCCGAATACAGACCCCGCAAAACCGACATCAAAGTACTTTTACCACTACCGCTTTCACCTATCAAGGCAATTTTTTTACCCCTGTTCAATTCCAGATTTAGCTGATGAAGGTTTTGTGGACAAAATTCATCTTCTTTAGATACACGGTGCGAGAAGTTTAGATTATTGATTTGCATCTTCTGCCAGGTAGCAGGAAGCTGCGGGGGATGATCAGGCCGATGCTGAAGTTCATACGCATCAGAGATCTCTTTGGCACCCTCCATATTTGTATTATATTGAACTAACTGGCTGTATTGGCTTGCCACATTCTGGAATACACTGGTGAACTGATTTACATAACCCAGAAGTGTAACCAGTCCTGCAATGTAAAAAACGGTCCCCGGAACCCAATTTTGATAAACATATCCCAGCACGATCACACAAAAAATTAGGGTGATCATCATTTCTGCAGTAAACCATTTCCATTCATTGATAACAGCATTTTTTCTGAAAGGTCGGGCAACTTTTTTGACTCTTGTAAGCAGACCTTTTTCCATACTGTTCTCCAGGCGAAGCGTAATTACCGATCTGATATTTGACAAGCTATCAAAAAGATTTGATGTCACTTTGTTTTCTTTTTCATTCACTTCCCGCAATGTTTTGATATAGGGCTTATCAAAGCGTGCGATCACCAGAACTGTTATGATCCCGATTGCAACAGCAACAGATCCAAACAGAGGTGAAAAAACAATAATCGCCGAAACTGAGAAAATAAATTTTGTTAAAGTGTGTACGAACGAAAAACCTCCGTCAAAAAATCCTCTGAGTGCGTCATAGGCTTTTTTGATTCGATTGATTGTCGCGCCACTATGATTATCCTGGTGCCACTTAACTGGTAAATGAAGGGTCTGATGATATTTTTCCCGCATGAAATTGCGGCTTATCAAAAACGCGAGGTTTCTTTCCATTATTCTAGCCGGTCCGTGGAAACACCATTCAGCAAATTTCAAAAAGAAATAGCTTCCAATAAACATCAGGGTATACTGCAAAATATGGGAAGTATCTTTCTGTGCTTTACCAACGAACCATCCTAATAATAGTGGATTGATAGAATAGATGATGTTGGCAAAAAGGAACATCACATAAATAAGTATCATTTTTCGCCGGTCTTTACCGGCATATTTCCAGGAAGCTTTGATCAGGGCGGAATAGGGATTTTTCATCGGTTTGAGGAGCTTTAGGGTACGTTTTCACTAACGAAACGTTTACCGTACTATTTGAAACGGTTAGTTTATTCTACAAAATTAGATTTGCTATGATAATCTACGTTATGATGGATTTCATAATTGCATAGTTTCCCTTTTTCCAATCAGGGTTTCTATGTATTTTAAAAAAATAAATAATAACTGAAACCTGGGGATGATGACGGGTAATCTAATCAGGATCTGGAAATCTTAACTGAGCATATAAAGATGAGAAACCAACTATCGTGAATAACAGGCCGATAGATTTTTTAATTAACTGGTTCATAATATAAGGAGATCGCATTTTTGTGAACAAAATTTGCCAACTTACACTATAGATCCCAAAACTTTTCAAAACCAGGGAATCAGCGATTACCAAAAAATGTCAATATGAAAAATAACACATCAAGAAGAAAGTTTATAACATCAGCTCTAACATTAACCGGTGCAACAATTCTCTCAAGATCGGTTTCTGGTTTCCCTTCAATCATCAGGAACCTTGGCAAGCCCAACTCATTGTTTAACGGTGTACAAATTGGCGTCATCAGTTACTCCTGGAGAAGTATGCCAGGCAGTGCCGAACAGATTTTACAATATTGCGTTGACTGTAACATCAGTGCGATCGAATTAATGGGACCAGCTGTTGAAGAATTTGCCGGTGCACCGGTGATGCCGAAGTTTACTCCGGGACAAAAATTAACACCTGAGCAGGAAACAGAAAGAGCGGCATTTGGTGCAACGTTGAAAGAATGGAGGTCGAAGACTCCTATGACAAAGTTTGAACAACTTCGAAAAAAGTATAAGGATGCGGGTATAAGCATCTACGCTTTTAAGCCAAATGCGCTTGGTGTTCAAAACAGCAATGAAGAAATTGACTATGCTTTACGTGCTGCAAAGGCGCTTGGAGCTAACCAGGTAACTGTAGAATTACCAGGGAATGGACAACAAACGAAAAGGCTTGGTGATGCTGCAGCCAAACATAAGATCTATGTAGGATATCATGGACATCTTCAACAAACGATCACTGCATGGGATGAGGCACTTGCGCAATCGAATTACAATGCAATGAATTTTGATATGGGTCATTATGTAGCCGCCGGTTTTGATCCGCTCGAACTGATACTGAAAAAAAACAAAAATATTGTTAGTATGCATGTGAAGGACCGCAAGTCGAAAGCAAATGGCGGAGTCAATGTTCCATGGGGAGAAGGGGATACTCCGATAGTCAGTGCGCTTCAACTCATGCGCAAAAACAAATACAAATTCCCGGGGACAATCGAACTCGAATATCCTATCCCAGAAGGTTCGGATGCAGTGAAGGAAACGGCCAAATGTGTTGAATTCGCAAGAAAAGCACTAATCTAAACTCCCCTCCCCGTCAAGCCAGGGCAGGGAGTTTAAGACACTGGCATAATTTTTTACAGATATTACAAAACTATATTTATGCCAAGCGCTAATCTGCAAAAAAAAGCTGTAAAGAAGGTATTATTGGTAGAAGATGAGGCCGATATGTGTCTTTTGTTGAATATTATGCTTACAGGAGATGAGATGGAAGTGGACCATGTTAAGTCAATCACTGCTGCCAGGGAATATCTGCATAACCAGAAACCGGCTGTAGTACTTTTAGACAACAGGTTACCAGATGGACTGGGTGTGGATTTTATAACCACAATTAAACAAAGTCATCCCGAAACCAGGGTAATTATGATTTCAGGCACAGATGGATCAGCCAAGGATCTTGCACTGGAAAATGGCGCTGATGACTTCCTTATTAAGCCATTTACAAAAGTACATTTGTATGAATCGGTAAAAAACCAGCTTCAATAGTTGATAGCCTACACTTGGCATATCGCTTCATAAAATTTTCAACCGTTTCAGCCAATGCTGAAACGGTTTTGTTTTTAATATAGCGTCCCTGGCATTTTACACTTAGATATAAGTATTTGATTATCTTATTGTTATGGAATAATGATTTTCAGATAGAAAAATAATTAAACAAACGTTTAATTAAATCAAACGTTTGTTTAACTTTGCCTTGTTAATTATGAATTACAACGAAAAGCAACTTGAGATTATTTCTGTAGCCGAAAAGCTCTTTTCAGTAAAAGGATTTGCTGGTACTTCAGTACGTGAAATTGCTGAATCCGCAGGGATCAATGTCGCGATGATATCTTATTATTTCAACAGTAAGGAAAAACTGATGGAAGCAATATTCACCACGCGAACAGCCCGGTCTACGGAGAGACTTGAAAAATTGCTACAGGACCACACCCTGATGCCTTTTGAAAAGCTGGACATGCTGGTAGACGATTACATCCTTAAACTATTCGATCAGCATATATTTTATAAGCTGATGTATTTCGAACAAATGCTTGATCAAAATCCAGCTATCAACAAAATGCTTTTGCAACTCAAACGCAAAAACGCAGAGCTGATTACTAAACTGATAGAAGATGGCCAACAAAAAGGAGTATTCAAAGAAAATATCGATGTTCCTTTCCTGATTCAGACAATTGTCGGAACTATTATACATTCCTATATAAACCGGGAAAACTATCGCTCAATCAATAACCTGGATCATCTTTCTAATGATGAATTTCTGAAAGAATATAAAGTCCGACTTGAAAAATATATCAAGGATCTTATTAAAATAACAATTAGTAAATGAAGAGTAGACAAATTAAAACAACATTGGTTTTCGCAATGATGTTTTTCCTGTTCACATTTGTTCAGGCCCAGGAGAAAAAGCGACTTACCCTACAGGACGCAATTGTTCTCAGTATAAGTCATAGCCCCAACTTAAAGCTAAGTGAGGCTAAAATTGCTGAAGCCAACGCTGCGCTCCGGATAGCCAGAGACAACAGACTCCCCGAAGCCAAAGTGACGGGTTCACATATAAGATTAAACAGCCCGAATATTGATCTTAAAACCAACACCAGCAGTAATGGTAACGGCAATACATCCGGGACGCCGGAAGTGAAATCGGCCACCTATGGCATTTTAAATGTTTCGCTTCCTCTTTATGCCGGAAACAAAATCCGTTATGGCATTGAGTCATCCAGGTATCTTGCAGAAGCGGTTAAACTCGATGCAATTGCAGACAGGGATGCCATCATGCTCAATACAATAAATGCTTTTGCTAATCTTTATAAGGCGAATGCTGCAGTACGGGTAGTTAGAGAAAATGTTGAGGGAAACCAGGAAAGAGTAAGGCAGTTTACAAACCTGGAAAAAAACGGTCTCCTGGCACGTAATGATTTGTTGAAAGCAAAGCTACAGGAATCCAACACCGCTCTTACCTTATATGAAGCAGAAAACAATCTTAAGCTTGCTAATGCAAACATGAACATCATGCTTGGCCTTGGGGATTCGACAATATTGGAACCTATTACAGATAGTTGGTCAACAGGTGAAAAAGACAAGTCGATCGAAGATTATCTGCAAATGGCTATTCAGCACCGTAAGGATGTTGAAGCTTTGAATCTCCGCAATAAAGCTGCAAAGACAGACATCAATATAGCAAAGGCCGCTTACTATCCTTCACTTTCACTTACCGGAGGTTATATAGCCGCAAACGTTCCGCACCTGCTGACTGTAACTAATGCCGCTAATGTTGGGGTCGGGGTGTCATACAGTATTTCATCACTTTGGAAAAACCATGCGGCAGTTGATGAAGCAAAAGCCAGGCAAATGCAGATCGAAGCCAACGCAGGCAGTTTAGCCGACGGGGTAAAAATGGAGGTAAACCAGGCCTATTATGACTATACGCTGAGCCTTCAAAAAATTATCACCTATCGTTCAGCCGTAGAGCAGGCAGAAGAAAATTATCGTATCACAAAAAATAAATATGATAATGCCCTTGTCAATACAACGGATCTGCTGGATGCCGATGTAGCGCAACTTCAGGCAAAACTGAATTTTGTATTTGCTGAAGCCGATGCCTCGGCAGCATACAGCCGGTTGTTGCACACTGCGGGTTTACTTGCCCGGGACAAATGACAATTTCAACATATTAACAACATTAAGCAATACAGAAAACATAGTTATGAACAATCCAACACCATCAAATGCCCCTGCTGCACCAGCAAAAAAAAGCAAGGCATTTTTAATAGTACTTCTTTTACTGGTAGCCGGCGGCGCGTGGTTCGGGCTCACCAAGTATACACACAGCCTGCATCATGAAGAAACGGATGATGCACAGATCGAAGCAAACATCAGCCCCGTTATACCAAGGGTTAGCGGATTTGTTGCAGATGTACGAGTAAAAGATAACCAGAAAGTAAAAAAAGGTGATACACTGCTTGTTCTTGATAACCGCGATCTGACTATAAAACTGGAACAGGCTGAAGCAGCACTTGCCACCGCACGAACTAACCTTGGAGTAGCAAGATCAAGTACTAATGCGGCTACCGCAAATATTGCCACCTCGAGGGCTTCAGTGGGTTCTATAGATGCTCAAATTGAAGCCGCTAAGATCAATATCAGGCGCGCTTCTCAGGATTTTGAGCGATATCAGAATCTCATTAAGGATCATTCTATCACCCAACAACAGTTTGAACTGGCGGAAGCTGCAAAACAAACGTCGGAAAGGCAATTACAGGTATTGGAAGAACAACGCAAGCAGGCATTCGTTCAAACCACAGCTGTGACATCACAAAGCACTGCCACCAGTTCACAAATCGGGGTCGCAGGCGCTATGATCAAACAAAGAGAAGTCGAAGTGGATGAATCAAAACTAAATTTGTCCTACACCGTTATTACTGCACCCTCAGACGGCCTTATTTCAAAAGTAAATATTCAACCTGGTCAATATTTGCAGGCTGGTCAATCAACTTTCAGCATCGTCCGCGATAATGAATTATGGGTCGTTGCAAATTTTAAGGAAACTCAGGTGGATAAAATGCGCATTGGCCAGACAGTTATAGTTCATGCAGATGCCTTTGACGGCCATTCATTTGAAGCGAGACTTTCATCGTTTGCACCAGCGACAGGAGCTAAGTTTGCTTTACTGCCACCAGACAACGCTTCCGGTAACTTTGTAAAAGTGGTGCAACGTCTTCCCGTAAAAATAGAGTTTACAAAAACAAATGATTCAATGCTGCAACAACTGAGAGCTGGCTTAAATGTTGACGTTGATGTTCATCTTGATTAAGTCTTGTGCTCGTGAATAAGTTCAATAAATATATTACATGGAACAGGCAAATTCTCTGGTAGAATATGGCGCCAGAAGAGTGATCATTACCGTCACCGCCATCTTCTGCGCTTTACTTGAAATAGTCGATACAACAATAGTTAATGTTGCCCTTAATGAGATGCGCGGTAACCTGGGTGCTACACTCACTGAAGTTGCATGGGTAATTACTGCCTATGCTATTGGTAATGTAATTATCGTACCAATGACCAGTTGGCTATCGCAGCAGTTTGGTCGCAGGAATTATTTTGCTGCTTCCATTATCATTTTTACGGTATTTTCTTATTTATGTGGTAACGCTACAAATATCTGGGAGCTTGTAATCTTCCGTTTTATCCAGGGGATTGGTGGTGGTGCTTTACTTGTTACTTCCCAGACGATTATTACAGAAAGTTATCCTCCTGAAAAAAGAGGCATGGCACAGGCAATATACGGGCTGGGTGTTATCATCGGCCCCACACTCGGGCCTCCATTGGGCGGATATATCATTGACCATTATTCATGGCCCTATATTTTTTACATAAATATTCCAATTGGCATTATTGCAACCCTGCTGACGCTGCAATTTGTAAAAAGTCCCAGGTATGCTGAAAAGAGTCTTACCTCAGAAATAGACTGGCTTGGTATAGGTTTGTTGGCACTTGCGGTTGGTTCACTGCAGTATGTTCTTGAGAAAGGTCAGGATGATGATTGGTTCAGCAGTAATACTATCATCGCCTTATCTGTTGTCGCTGTATTCGGATTATTCTTTTTCATCTGGCGGGAGCTCACTTATAAGAAACCGATCGTGCAATTAAGGGTACTGAAAAACGGGAATCTACGGGTCGGAACTGTGCTTTCATTCATCATGGGATTTGGATTATATGGATCCACTTTCATGATTCCATTATATACACAATCAACACTTGGATGGACCGCACAACAGTCGGGAATGTTGATGATACCTGCGGCACTTACCACTGCGTTTATGATGCCCATAATCGGTAAACTGTTAGGTAAAGGTGTTCCGCAACAATATCTTGTTGCTTTAGGTATGGTTTTGTTTTTCGCATATAGTTTCTGGGGGTACAAAATCATAACACCTGATACCGGCAAGGATGATTTTTTCTGGATGCTTATTATGCGGGGGCTTGGAATGGGGCTATTGTTCATACCCATAACAGCTTTGTCATTAAGCTCGCTTAAAGGTCAGCAAATCGGTCAGGGCGCCGCGTTTACGGGCATGATGAGGCAATTGGGCGGATCATTTGGTATTGCGATGATCACAACTTTTCTGTCACGTAAGAATATGGAACACCGCAGCAACCTGGTTTCACATCTGAACACAAATGATCTTAATGTGCAACGAAGCGTAACAGGTCTTCAGCACAGTTCTATGATTAAAGGAATGCCTGCTGATCAGGCATTAAAGGCAGCTTATACGTCAATTGATCATATGGTTACCAAACAGGCTGCAGTTCTATCGTACATGGATGCATTTCTGTACCTGGGAGTCATGTTCCTGATTTGTATTCCGTTTGTCTTGCTTGTACGTGCAAACAGGAAGAGTAAGGTGGACCTGTCAGAAGCGATGCATTGACCGGATTTGCCATTACCTTATTTTTTAGCGATCTGCAATGAATCTTTTATAGCAGTCAGAATTTCACTGTTCTCTCGCTTGAGAACAGACTCATTGATCGCAATGCGGCCCAGTCCATCCCGCACGAAGCCGGACAAATTAATCCCGTACCTGCTTTTCAATGTTTCACTGAATTTTTTGGTGCTGAAACCATCAGAGAATTTTACCTGGAAGATATTTGTACCATTAGGAACAGGAATTACTTTCAGCTCGGGCAGTTGATTCAGTGATGCAAATAACTGGTTAGCCTTTTCCGCCGCTTCTTTGAATCTTTTTTCAAACCCATCCGAATAATGCAAAGCCATCGCAGCCTGTGGCCAGCACTGGTACATGGCGCCCCCGAATATTTTTATCTGATGTTCCATCTTATCAATGACGCTGGCGTCTCCGCAAAGTATTGCTCCTCCGGCTGCACCAAGATATTTATATAAGGAGATATAAACTGTATCAAAGTATGATGCATATTGTTTTACAGTAACGCCGGAATACCCTGATGCAAGAAAAAGACGGGCTCCATCCAGGTGAAGCTTCAGATTGTTTTCTCTGCACCATACTGATATGTTTTTTATTTCTTCAAGAGAAACCTGTGCGCCATTGGCCCTCCTTACCGGATTTTCAATGCTCACAGCGCCTAATCCGGATTTAAACACTTCCCCGTTATTATGATAGTTGATTGCTTCACGTAACTGATTGAGCGTAAAAGCTGCTTCGCCGGTTGCAAGGGGAATTAATCTTTTACCATGAACAGACTGAGCTGCGTCAGCTTCATCCCGGTAAACATGACTGGTTTCCTGCACGAATACTTTTGTGTTTGGACCACTCAGGTTTGCAATAGCCAGTTGATTTGCCATTGTGCCTGTTGGCATATAAATGGCCCTTTCCTTCCCGGTGATTGATTCAAACTTTTTCTGTAAGGCTTCAACTGCTCCGCCACTGCCATATGAATCACCTTGTATTGGAGATTTTTTATCTATTTCCGCCAGTTTCCCGATATACTCTTTCGGCGTTAACATTTCACCATCTGATACAAAATTAATTATAGATGCAGTTGATTCTTCGGGGCGAAATGCTGTCTTCAGTGCAGGTACTACCGGTAAAATTCCAGGTATTAGTGCAAGACCGGAATTTTTTATAAAATTTCTTCTGTCTGCCATGAGTTAGGTGCTTTAATCACATATTACAATTAATCTGAGGAATGTGGAAAATTTATTGTGACAATTACATCTTGTTTCGACAACACCGGAACACGATCGGTATTTTCAGTAAGGATATGGCTCAGTAACACCGGTAGCTTATATTTGCTGGCCAAATGAACAATTGAAAAATACAAAATGACAGCAAACAAAAAAGCAATAAGGATCCTGGTGGTGGGTTGCGGTAATATGGGTGCTTCCCATGCCATTGCTTACCAGACAATTGAAGGTTTTGAAATCTGTGGGTTGGTTTCAACAGGTAAAAGCAAGGAAGTTCTCAATGAAAAACTCGGAGGCGGATTTAAGTTATATGCGGATTATGAAGACGCAATCAGGGCTACAAAGCCAGATGCTGTTTGTATTTCAACTTATCCTGACACGCATGAGGATTTTGCGATAAAAGCTTTTAAAAATGGTTGCCATGTGTTTATAGAAAAGCCTTTAGCAGATACTGTCGCAGGTGCAGAGCGTGTGGCTAAAGCTGCTGCAGACGCGGGAAAAAAGCTGGTCATTGGATATATATTACGCTATCATCCCTCGTGGCAAAAATTTATTGAGCTCACGCAGCAAATCGGAAAGCCGTTAGTAATGCGGATGAATCTCAATCAGCAATCGCATGGAAATATGTGGACCGTTCATAAAAATCTGATGAAGAGCCTGAGTCCGATCGTTGATTGCGGTGTTCATTATATTGATGTGATGTGCCAGATGACGAGATCAAGGCCGGTTAAGGTACACGCAATAGGCGCGAGGCTGTCTCAGGAGATCCCCGGCAGCAATTATAACTACGGACAATTACAAATGCAGTTTGAAGACGGGTCCGTCGGCTGGTATGAAGCAGGGTGGGGGCCGATGATCAGTGAGACAGCATTTTTTGTGAAAGATGTAATTGGTCCAAAAGGGTCTGTTTCCATTGTCGCAAAAGATGCGGGAGGTACAGGAAAATCAGATAATGTTGAATCACATACCAAGACCGAATCGATTCGTGTGCATCATGCTGATATGGATGATAAACAACAATTCACAAAGCCAGATGAATGGATCAATTTGCAGGACGAACCTGATCACCAGGAGTTGTGTAATCGCGAACAGCGTTTTTTCCGGAAGTCTATTGTTGAAGATCTCGACTTAACCGACTCAGTCGAAGATGGTATCAACAGCTTAAGAATTGCCTTTGCCTGCGATGAATCGGTAAGAACAGGCGAAGTGGTGAAGTTATAAAGTTCCCCTCCTGCGAAGGAGGGGAAGGCGTCGAAGACGGCAGGGGTGGTTGTTTTTTGGTGATCGCATCCTAATAACTTTCGAAGACCAAAAAACAACCACCCGCTCGCTACGCTCGCCGCCCTCCTTCGCAGGAGGGCAGCCACCAACATCACTGACTCCTCAAATTCGGATTGTTATAATAGCCCGATTTTTCCAAAAACGCTGCAATGGCTTCTTTACTTGAATAATCAAGTTCGATAATTTCTTTAACTGCTTTCTTTTTATCTGCAGCTTTATCATAATATGCTTTACAAATAGCATAACCCATGAAGTATCCAAGATCAGCATGTTCTGCCTTTTCGCCATTGTAAAGCCAGTTCACACTCGATCTCCGGTACATTTCAAAACGAAACCTCCTTTTAAGGCTTGACTCATTACGTTGTCCGAATAACATGTAATCATTCAGATTTTTCTGACGTGTCGCCAACTCCGCAATAAAATCTGCAGACCCTTCTTCAAGGCATTTCCCGAGCAAAGTAGATCCGGAAGCTGATTGTTGCGTATGTACGTACTCGTGAATATTCATTCCGACAATATCTCCTGAAGTTTGTCCCTTAAACAATGTTTTTAACCAGTTGCTCAATTCTGATGCATCGGTACCTGAATCGGCAGCCGCCATTTCTGTACTGATTAAAACCATTTCAGTTTTTGTAGTTCCTGCAGATCTGAGCGCGCCAATTGTAAAATATATGCCGGCGGGCTTACAGTCAGGATAAAGTTCTCTGAATTTTTCTATTCCTTTTTCTATTCGTGAGAACTGCGATCTTATCATAAGAGTGTTAGCCCTTACACTCTTCCAAAACCTGGGATATTTATTGATCAGGCTTATATATTCTTCTGCGCTATAGTCGCGTTCCTTAATAAATGCTTTCAGGCCTTGTGTCCCTTTTTCGATATATAACGTCCGGATAAAACCGAGTTGTTTTTCTTTGTCATCACTTGTAATGATACTATCAAATGCAATCCAGAAGTTATCTACATCAGATGTAAATACCGATGTGATCGACCTGTCTTGCGAATAGGAAGTCAATGAAAGTATAAACACCAGGCAACAAAAACCTGCCGCCGATAAACTTAATTTCATAAATAATATCTTTATCCGAAATGCTGTTAAGACACAGTATCATCGGCGATTATTTTTTAAGTGGCTTTGCTAACATGGTTGAATGCAACACTGTCACTTTCCAACCAGTGGAATCTTTGACTAAGACCGCACTCTCCAGCCAGTTAACCTCACGTTTTTGTCCATTGAAATTTATATAAGCTGTATTATTATATGCTACCCATGCCATCTTATCCTTAACCTCATGCCGAATGAATCTGAATTCGTTACTACGTTTAAATTGCTGCGACTTCATTGGCTTCAGAACCCTGACCAACGAATCAGAATTCCAAATTAAACCGTCTTCAAGCAATAAAAAATCTTTGGTTATATGTTTTACGATCTTGGAAGAATCAATTTCAGCGATACCGTCAAAAAGTTTTACGATCACTTGTTGAACATCAGAAGTATCGGTATCCTTCATTGTCTGGGAATAAACGCCGGAAGAAGTCATCAGAGCAAAAAACACCCAAAATACTTTTTTCATAATAAGAAATTACGACGAAAAATTGAAAGGGTTGCCGGAATTTTATTACTATCCACTTAAAAGCCAGTCAAAATAATTGACTGGCTTTTAAAACATGTGACTTATATAAAAAGAAACTATTTCAACCCACCATGAACAACCTGAATTATCTTCAATTATTCATTATGCAGACTAGTTACGGGATTAGCAATCGCCACTTTATAGACTTGCCAGCAGATTGTAATAAGGGTCAGTAATAATATACCTATGAAACCAGGAAGCAGCGTGGCTGCACTCAATGTAATGCGGGTGGCAAATATATTGAGGAAAAAATAGGAGGCTATGTAACTGAGCGGAACTGCGATGGCACCCGCGATCAAAACGAGTTTAAGGAACCCTTTAGACAGCAATACCATAATGGTAGAAACACTGGCACCCATAATTTTCCTGATCCCGATTTCTTTCTCCCGGGTTTGCGTAATATAAATGACCATTCCAAGTAGTCCAAGAACTGCTATCGTTATTGTCATAAAAGCAAGAAACTCAAGTGAAGAAACCATGTCGCTGGCCGACTGTTGCTCATAAAGTCTTTCTTTCAGCCAGAACGAACTGAATGATTGTCCGGGATTTATCCTCTTCCAAATGGTCTGCACCGAGGTTTCAATAACTGGAGTGGTATTATCGGTTTTGACCTGCACCATGGAAAATTGCGAAGCCCTGTTCCTCAGTAATAAAGGATAAACCGGAAAGTCCATTCCGCCAAAATGGAAATCTTTCAATACGCCTGTTATGACGACGTTTGCAGAATCATCCAACAAAAGTGGTTTTCCTACAGCTTCAATTGGCGACTTAAAACCCATGAGCCGCATGAGATTTTCATTGATCAGTACTTCTGACTCATGGGTGTTTGCTGATTCATTAGTGAATCCGGTACCACCTGCAAACTTTAATCCTGCAATAGACACGAAATTACTGTCAACATCGAAATGGTCAATCTGGAACGGATCTTTAACAGGATCAAATTTGATCACTGTGTTACCAGATGAACCTCTACCCAATGTTTTTGAAACCGCAGATACCTTTTTAACACCATTCAGGTTTCTTATCTCGTCAGAAAGATACCGGTAATCTGTTCCCTGTAGCGGAATCGCCAGCATATTATCCCGGTTATATCCAGGATCTGCCGTAGCCATATACTGGAACTGTTTTGAGAAGACACCTGCAAAAATGGTGATGATCAAGGCAATTGCGAATTGTGAAACAATCAGGCTTTTGCGAAGACCTATCCCGCCGAATAATTTTACCTGGGTAAGATTTTTTAAAACTTCCACCGGTTTAAAAGAAGAAAGTGCCAAAGCGGGAATCACACCTGCAAGTAAGCCGGTAAAAATGCAAAATGAAATGTACCAGATCAGGATCGTCGGATCATCAAATATCAATGTCTTTGACATTCCTCCTGCAAGAAATGGCATGTAATCTATCATGAAACTGAGAAAAAGATATGATAATACAAATGCCAGGATAGCATTAATCATCGACTCCATGAGGAACTGGCCGAAAACCTGCCAGCGCTGCGCACCAGCTACTTTTCTGATCCCGACCTCCCGCCCGCGTTTTAATGACCGGGCAATGGAAAGGTTGGTATAATTAAAACAAGCTGATAGTAAAATAACAAAGCCAATTAGTAACTCGGCCGCAGACTTACCTTTCGAACCGACATTACCTAAAGGAAATTGCAATTCTTCTCCCAGTATTATTTTATCAAATAGCTGTACCTCAAAAATTACATTTTCTTTGCCTTCAAGTTTAGATAGCGATTTAATATCAGTTGCTATCTTATTTAGTGATAATTGCAATGAAGTGCTCGTATGACCACCTTTAAGTTTAGCATAAATATAGCCGGCTGACCAGTTGTTCCAGACTTCAAGACCTGGAGCAAGCTTTCCTTCTTTTTCCAGCACAGGTACCGTGCTCATAGAAAGATAAGCTTCGAAATTTATGTGTGATTTCACCGACGAATCTTTCAAAATCCCTGTGACCTTGAAATCACCGAATTTTTCTAAATGGATGGTTTGATCCATGGCTTCATTTGATCCAAACAATTTTTTTGCTGCTGTTTGAGATAAGACAATGCTGTTAGGATTATCAAGCGCCGTCAGTGGGCTGCCTTCTACAAGTTGAAAACTGAAAACGCTAAAAAAAGCGGGATCGGTGAAACTGCTTTTGAGTGTCAGGAATTTCTTCGAAAGACCCAGCTTCTGCTCACCTGCCGGAAAAATTTGGGTTAGTGCCGTAGTACCTTGATAGTTTTTCTGTATCGCAGTGGCAAGGGGAAGAGGAGTGCTTGCAGCCCTGTATTCGCG